>QQTW01000107.1_pt1 | contig 45857 bp, 49 predicted proteins | sample 1904831 | NCBI WGS metagenome assembly QQTW01 (sample SAMN09435610, study PRJNA476489) | Subsurface metagenome, whole genome shotgun sequencing project.
GAACTCGCCCAGGGCCGGGGTCCGGTTCGGCGAGCCGTGACTGGCCAGGTTGATCGATTCCACCGTGGACAGCCACACCTTCAGCACATCCAAGACCTGCGCCGCCGCCCCACACACCGAATCGGCCAGCACCTCGTGCGCCGGCGCCGTCACGACCTGGTCGGCGATGGTCAGCCGCTCCTCCAGATGGCGCAGGCTGATGGCCACCAGTCGCTGCAGATCCTCCAGCCGGGTCAAGATCTGTCCGTCCAGTCGCGTCAAGGGCTCCATCGTGAGGTCATCCTCGTCGCCGTCCATCGCCGTCGGACCGGCGTTCCCGTGACCATCGTGCGCGGCATCCGGTCGGTGCAGAAGGTGTGGCTGTCCACGGTGGAATCGATCAACCTGGCCAGTCACGGCTCGCCGAACCGGACCCCGGCCCTGGGCGAGTTCTGCGCGCAGAAGCAACGCATCTACGATCTGGCCGCCGAATTGTTGTTGGGTTGTCAGGCCGTGGCGGGGCCGCTGGGCGATGAGTGGTCCGAGATTCGAGGCGATTCCCTCAAGGATCGATTGAGCCAGGTGCGGATGACGTGCGTGGATCTGGACGGGGTGTTGGCACATCTGAGCGAGCTGCTGCATGATCTCGACCAGATCAAGAGTGCCAGCACGCGCAACAAGATCCAGCAGATTCTCGGAGAGAGCGCGCCGTCACCGGCGGAAGCGGCGGCCGTAGCAGCAGCCGCAGCCGCAGCCGCATCAGCATCGGCGACGGCGTCGTCCGAACCCGCAGCCGTGGTTCCATTGACGCCCGCCCAGCCACCACCACCGCCCTCATCCTCCGACACGCCCGACTTCCTCCGACTTGATCTCGAAGAGGAGCTGCTGTTTGATTCGAAAACGAACCCGCCGCAGCTGCGTGGCGGAACGCTGGCGGCGCTGGTGGAGCAGCTGACGCGACACGACAAGCTCGACTCGGACTTCAATAATACGTTCTTGCTGACGTATCGATCTTTCACGAACGCCTCGGAGCTGTTTGATCTGCTGGTGATGCGGTTCAGCGTGCAGCCACCGCAAGGACTGGCGCCGCAAGACTACCAGGCCTGGGCGGATCTCAAGCAGATGCCGATTCGGTTGCGGGTGGTGAACATCATGAAGAGCTGGTTCGGGACGTATTGGATGGAGGGACATGATGAGAAGAGTCAGGAGTTGATCCGACGGGCGTACGATTTCGCCAGCCAGTCCATTGCGACAAGCAATACTCCTGGCGCGCAGTCGTTGATGACGGTGTTGGACCAGCGGCTACGAGGTCAGGAGGTGACACCGCGGGAGTTGATTCGGAATACCAACACGGCCTGTCCGCCGCCGATCGTGCCCAAAAATATGAAAAAGTTGAAGTTCTTGGATATCGATGTGGTCGAGTTTGCGCGGCAGTTGACGCTGATCGACGCCGGATTGTTCGCCAAGATCAAGCCGAACGAGTGTCTGAATCGGACGAAGAAGCAGAAGACGGAGGAAGGGGATGCGCCGAACGTGAAGGCGTTGATTCTGCATTCGAATCGGTTGACGAATTGGGTGGCCGAGATGATTCTGACGCAGGCCGAAGTCAAGAAACGGGTGTTGGTGATTAAGCATTTCATTGCGATTGCCGATGTAAGTCATACCTTTATTTTCTGTACCATTTGAGGTGCTCTCCAAGCATCGAACTAATATGTGTATCAATCAGAAATGCCGTCAACTCAACAACTTCTCCACCACGACATCCATCATCTCCGCCATGGGCACCGCGCCCATCGATCGCTTGAAACGGACCTGGGACGGCATTCCACCCAAGATGATCGCCTCTTTGGAATCGATGCGGAAGTTGATGGCTGGTGCTCATAATTTCAGTGAATATCGACAAGCACTGCATCACGCTGTGCCACCATGCGTTCCCTTTTTCGGTGTGTTTCATTCACGTTCCCCACTCCTCTTCTTTCCGGTCTACCCAGTTTTTACTCTTATGCAAACAAACACCACTAATTCAATTACAGGGGTATATCTCACCGACCTCGTCTTCATCGAGGATGGCATGCCCGCCATGCTCAAGAAAAGCTCTCTGATCAACGTCACCAAACGCACCAAGACAGCCGAGATCATCCGTCACGTGCAGGGGTATCAGAACGTACCTTATCTGTTCACACCCGTGCCAGAGTTGCAGGAGTATATTCTCAGCAACATGCGTCAGGCGGGCGACGTGCATGAGATGTATGAACGCAGTTTGGTGGTCGAACCGCGCGAACGGGAAGATGAGAAGATAGCGAGATTGTTGTCGGAGTCGGGGTTGTTATGAGCGGTGCCATTCATTCTCGGACAATCGTCGGGCTCATCCAAGCATGATTCCGTCGGGCGTTGCGGTTGCGGTTGCGGTACTCCCACCATCCACCCAGCTATCTACTCGAATCTTTCATCTCTTTCTTCTTTATTGAAAAAAATAATGACGCACAATTGGCACGGTTGGCATGGTAGCACGGTTGGCACGACTCATGTATTTCGTACTCCCCCCTTTGCTCTCTTCCTTCTCCACCTTGTCTTCCTATTTAGAGGCAATCGATTTATGACGACCACGGTGTCTCACGCGGAAGAAGATTCTTGTTTCAATTATCTATCTTTCTACTCACTTTCCGCTACCACTGCTCCTCCATCAAATGTACTTGTCCTAAAATTTCTCTCTCTAGTTTGCCCCTCGTCTTCTCTTCTCTTCTTTCTCTTTCCTCTGATTCCTCTGGTTCCTCCACTCTCGATTTCACGATCTGATTGAATATGGGAGGGACTCGATCTTGACTGCTCTCTTTCTCTTCCCCTCTTCTTCACCGTAACGCACCTCTATGATTTCAGCCTGTTGGACTAGGTTGGGCTAGGTTGGGTGGGTGACTTGCCTCACCTGAATTGGGTAGAAGCTGGATCACCTCCCACGTCCGCCCGTTCGAATCATTTTGAAAACGATCTGACCGAATCTATGAAATGGATGAATGGGATGAATGGGATGGGAATCATTGGATTGGATACGAGAACAACGACTAAGTTGAAGTCGAAGAAGAGATCTCTCGATCGAAAGAGAGGAAGACATTCAAGGTGTTACGTTCACACTCAATATCTATCAGGAAACGGAAACGAAATGGAGTAAACGACCGACGCTCGAATGGAATACATGGATGGCTGGAGGGAGGAAAATGAAAAAGATGCAGAAATGGTTCCATTGACATACTTAACTCTACTACTCCTCATCTCAATCTCATCTCATCTTTATCGAGTCTAGATTTCCCTCGTTTCCTCCCTTCTCTCGATTCGATGCGATGGGATGGGATCACTCGCATCAAGGAGTGGTATGTATTATTATGTGAATGTTGGTTAGGACGGTGGATAAATGAGCAATCAATCAATCAATCAATCAATCAGTCATGTCGGTCATTCTCAATATGTCTGTCAATGCATTCGTTCGTTCCATTACAGTATCGACCGTTTCTAGATACCTCAATTGAACGATCCAAGTCTTTCCCCTTTGAAGACGGGAAAGAACCATACAGCTTAGGTAGGTAGGTTATATGGATCGTAAGAATGGGGTACAGTATTGATTCGACTATCGTATCGTGAGTAGTAGAACTATACTAAGTCAAATAAAAAGAGAAAAAGCCCGCCAACTCGTCTTGAACAGCAATCACAGCACCACCGTAAAAACTGAAAGCAAAAAAAGTAGAGGAGGAAACGGAAATGAGGGGGGGACAAGGGATAGAAAGGCAGGCAGTATGGAATTAAGTCCCGAACAATCGATCTCCTATATCACCCAATCCAGGGATGATCATGCCCCGCTCATCGAGTCCTCCTCCTTCTTGGTCTTCTCGCTGTCCACTGACATCGTCACCAGCTACGCCATTATCCACAGCGCCAACACATATCTTCACCCCCTCTGGCCATTCCTCTGCTGCGCGTCGTAGACCGACTTGACTCGCTAGAATCACCAGCAACAAAATCCGGGAGAAGCCAGCTTCTCGCAGGGTTTGGATGGCTGCGGAACTAGTTCCACCTGTTGCGAGGACGGGGTCGAGCAGGATTGCGATCTTAATTTGCGTTGCATTAGAGGTATCTTCTGTTGTTCTTGGAGCTTCTGTTGCGGCTCCCGCTTCTGCCGCTACAGAGGATGGTGCTTGGAATGGTGCTGGTTCGTTTTCGGTGTCGATGGGATTGTCAACGACGAATTGGTGGACTGGGAGAACATGATGGGATGATGATGATCCTGGTCCAGGATGGTTGGATTTGGTCGACGGAAGATTGTTGTAGTATTCTACTGGTTGAAGACTGGATTTATCTCGAAAGAGACCGAGGTGGTGGACGGGACTGGGAGATGGGAGGATAGTTTGGAGGGCTTGATATTGGAATCAGCATTGCTATAAAGGCCTATTCACGAGGTTTTAGATAGAAATGAGGCTCGAAGATTGGGTGGACTGGAGAGTTTGCGGAGATGAAACTAGTATAGGGGGACAACTCGTACCGTCTACCATTGCGAGTCCGGATCGAAGAATAGGAATCAGAGAGATTTGGTGGGAAGGGGAGAGAATGCGAGTTGTATATTGATATCCTAGAGGAGTGGTGTCCTTTGTTCTCCACCGAGCTATCAGCCAACGCCATCAAATGTCATGCATCTAATTGTTGTCCCAGCAAATTATGTAGGGGATGATACAATATAGAGGCTTCTTGGAAGGGAATGCAGGATAAGCTGGGTTGGGTGGACGTACCTTCGGTCCATCTCTCACGTTCAAGTGCTCATCACCAGAAGAAAGAGCTTCAGAAGCAAGAATCAGCGTAATATCATGCACCAATGCTTTGGTCTCGAGAGACGAGGTGGTCTGTCGAGATCGGAGACGGGAGAGCTTGGTCTGGATTGATGGATGGGAAGAGATATGGATCGGAGATGCTGTAGGAGGGTCCATGCTTGGATACTGTTCAATCGATGGGCTGGTACGAATTGTAAAGATGTTGTCGTTAGAGGTGCTGGTGTATGAAGGAATAAGGATGGAGGGGTTGTGGTGGGGCAGAGAGAGCTTTAAACGGCAATCACAAACAATGGTCAAGCCCGACTTCCTGATTGGTTGAAGCCAATAGGTGCGGTAAGCCTTGTGGAACATTAACCGCTTAACCTCTCCCACCATCTTCAGTACCTGTTACGACGAAACCTGTTTGACCTTCATCTCGATTATGATGATGCTACAGCTTTTCCTCTGCGCCTTGCAATGAGTATCACTCAACCTAGTTCTACATTGCAACGGTGATGAGTATTGGCTTTAACCACTGAGCATTTCCATTTACTCATCCACCGCGTGGATACGTTGAATAGCTTCCCGGTCACTTCGGCCGTTGCATTGAGATCTGATCTGGAGGCCAGATTGACTGTGATCCTCCAATGATGGGCCCAGTATACTACAGGACACGATTCGGACCAATGCTGGGCTGGCACATGACAATGAACGCGCTTCATTGTCAGTCATTTCCTTGTCGATTCGACGGTTCATTGACATCAACTTCAATCAAATGGGTGAAGTTAGCGTCTTTCATTTACATTTCCTACTGTTTCTGAGCAACTCAGTAGTCGCCTCCGGAACGGCAGACTCAGTCATGACTCAATCAATCCGAGTTCCATGGTTCAACTTAATCAGGGGCTCATAACTGTCCCCGTGATATCATTATGGCTGTGATTCCAATGTGGTACGGCTCACGACTATAAGTACTACGGAGTAGTGCTTATATGGCCCCTCCCTCTACCAATTTCTCGCAGACATCATCTCTCAGTAGCTCTTTCTTAGTCTCTTGTCAATAAGAGCCTTCTCCACCTCAAGCCGGTCCTATCTTCATTTGAACCCAGGCCTAGAATCAGTCACTCTTTCGATCAGTTCCGGCAGGAAACCAAGTTATGGATGGTATCAAAGAAATCAAGGTCGCCCTGGATAATGGCGACACGGCTCTGCTGAAACAGTTGGTCGATCGAAAAGCCTACGAGGCCCAGCTACTAGAAGAATATGGTCGCGGGGGGGAAGGCTTGCAACGAGCTGCGGACGAAGGCAATCTCGATGCCTTCCTCGTCATTCTCAAACTTGATGGGCCCACCCTATGCATATAGGAGAACGAGTTGCCCTTGCACAATGCCGCAGCCCGGGGCCTGCTCAAGATCGTGAAACTTCTTCTGGACCGTGGAGCTGACGTGAACGTAACAAATCCGGTTGGATATCGTCCGTCTCAAGAGTCGACCTTGGCCTGTACGATTACCTATTGGTACTCGTTTCATGACTGGAGTAAAGGATACGCAATGGACAAACTCCAAGAAATGACCACGTTGTTACTGGACCATGGGGCGCATATGCGGATCGGAGGCCCTCAGGACGATAATAGGACCGCCTTACAGGAAGCAATTCGTCACAGATACTGGTCGTTGGCAGAGTTGTTCCTCGACCGGGCTGATGATGTCAACGCTATCTACGATGGAGACTTGGTGCTGGAGATGGCTGTCTATTATGGCGCGAAATTGAAAATGGTGAAGCGGTTGGTAGAGCACGGGGCTAAGATTAGGGGATCGCTGGCGCTGGGAAAGAAAGCTTGCAGAATATCCAATGACGGCGAAAAGCTCGACATGGGGGTACTCAGGTTCCTGGTTGACAATGGCCCACCACCGGAAGCTCAGCAAGGGACCTACACGGCGGTTCACGCGGCTGCCGAACACGGTAACAAGATATTAATCGAGTTTTTGCTCGACGAAGGATTCAGCGCCGTGGCAAGAGATGCCGATGGGAACACCCCGCTGCATGCGGCCGTGTGGGAGACATGGGGTAAGTCGCCGGTCGTGCAGCCGTTGATTGACCGGGGTGCGGACATCAATGCGGTCAACGATGCAGGCGATACTCCATTGCATGTGGCGGTCGGCAAGAGAGGAGATCACAGAGGCTACAACGAGCCGATGGCCGAGGTGCTCATCGAACGAGGAGCCAAGGTAAACATTCAGAACAAGTTGGAGGAAACACCACTCCATCGGGCGGCGGCCAACTGCCGGGTTCCGAAGGCGTGCTATGGCTGGCCGATCGGACTGGACAACGCTAGAAAGATATTCCGAATGCTACTCGATCACGGTGCTAGTGTTGCGGTCGCCGATGGCAACGGAAAGACCGCTCTACACCACTTGCTCGACCGACTGAATGGATCAAGAGATCTCTGAAGACAGTGACGTTGTGGTCAAGCTGCTATTGGAAAGAGGAATAGATGTGAATGCCAAAGACAGCCAAGGGTCAACGGCACTGCATGAAGCTGCATTTGAGTGCGACCTCGCCGTTTTGCAAGTGCTGCTTGATCACGGCGCCGACGTTCGAGCCCGATGAATCAACCGAAGGACGATGCTTCACGAGGCGTTATCGCCGGCCACGCCGCTTCCGCCACCCGAGGATCTCCCGCGATGGGGACCTCCTATGAGGCCCGTTGGGTTGATCAAAGACCGAGACCGCTACATGGCGATTGTCAATGTGCTACTCGACCGCGGCGTGGATGTCAACGCGCAAGCTTCCGATGGGACGACGGCCCTGCATCAGGCCGTGTACCTACGGGACACGGAACTTCCTCAGATGCTACTGGACCGAGGTGCTCATGTCGATGGGCGTGACACATCTGGAAGGACAGCGTTGTTGAAGGTCATCCCGACTCGCACAGTTGGGAATGAACATCCAGAAATCACTGATGCAGTGATTGAGAGAGACTGGACGATGATTGAATTGCTGCTCGACAACGGGGCCGACATCAACACCCGGGACGAAGCAGGCCAGACTCTTTTCGACCAGGCGGTGGAATCAAATTTGGAGACGATCGTCAAGCGGCTACAGCTACGAGGGTGGGTCATGATTGAGGACGAAGGGCAAGGGGAGGCTTGTATTGTCTCGACCAAGTAGGAATAAAGTAACACCAAAGACGGTGGCGGCGTGGGAAGCAACATCTACACGAGGTCAATAAAATTGATGCAGTCTAAGAAACTTTCTCTGTCGGGTTACATCTCTAGTGTATCAATCCCCACAATGCTATCCACCACGATTGACCCTCTCTGATTGTCCGCATACATATAATCTACGTTGTCGACCTAAATTCGATGGTTGAAATTGGCATTACTAGGTTTTCAATAGAGATAAGACGTGATTCTCCAACGACGACGGTTGACCAAATAAAGAATCCGTAATCAGAATCAACGATGAAGAAGCTCAGCCCAACACCTACACCCGCAGTAGCAAGTAGCAGATTGCTCGTTCATAAACAATATCCATATATGTATACAAGTCCTATGCCATCCTATCATCTCAATCTACAAACAAACAGCCCCTTCAAAGCCTCTAGACCACCTCACGCTTCCCATAACCAGCACCGACGACCCCAATCCCGCCAATACGCTCAACAGGCCATAACAATACGCATGACCCACCCTCTTGAACCCCCGGAGTTCAACTACCCACGTACTAACCGTCGTTAAGCATCCACATAAGCCATCTTGAATGCCCTGCAGGATTTGACATATCAATACATCCTTTGTTTTCTGCACATTTGATCCTCCTGACGCCGAAGATGAAGGCCGCCGACGAAAGTATTGCAAATCAAACGCCACGCCCAGGATGATAGTACCCAGGATATTCACCGCGAAAGTCCCCATCGGAAACCCCGGGATGAATATCCGGAATGGAAGTGGGAGACGGAGAGAGTTGAGAGAGCGGGAGATGTAATACCGCATCAAACATCCCAGGGGAGCAAACAACAAGGGAAAAACCAGAGGATGTCTTCTCGTCGTGGAGGATGCGTCGGAATGAGTAGAACGAGAAGGAGGGGGCCAGATGGAAATGAAAACCACGACCAGCCAGACACCGAACGCGAGGAAGATGCTAGATATTTTCACGACACGCTGCAAGCCACCTGGAAAAGGGCGGGGGATGGGGGGTTTAAATCGGGACAAGTAACCAGCGAGATGAACACCGGATTGTAAACCACATAGACATACACATGGAGTGAGCATCAAGAGAGCTAGTACAGCCATGAAACTGTCTCCGGCTGGACGTGGTTGATTGAAATGTCCGGTGGAGCTGTTGGCAGACGAAGACAACGATGATGAAGAAGAAGAAGAAGAGGAAGAAGGGGAGGGAAGATCATTGGATAATCCCAAAAAGACGTCCCTCATAAAGGAAGAGAAGGAGGTAAGACACCCGCAGAACCCAGTCGTGAGACCAATGTAGATCGGTAATGTCTTTTTCATGTCTGATCTGGCTGGTCCGGCCCATGTTTCGCCATCTGGCATTTCGTCTGCATCAATGGATGAGTGAACGACTTGATCAGATGGCCGGTTTGTTGGAAACGACCTCTGTGAGGGACGTTGAAAGAGAAAACGATCTTCGGTCAAGACACCCATGATGAAACATCCTGCTACATTCGCCCAGAGAACGCTCGAGGAGATGGGCGCGTTGGGGTAGCTGGTTAATCTCTGGAGACCGATCCGGGCGAGGGTTCCAGGGAAGGAGAAGAGGATGAGATAAGAGATGGTGTGGAGTTCTGTTTGGAGATGGTGTCTCACTGGGGATCTTTCGGTGGGTTGATGAGGAGGTCGTTCTGGGCCTTCTTGATTAATGGGCGGAGGCGTTTCTAGAGTTGTGGTAGAGGGCAGTGGCATCCTGGGATCATGAAATGCTGGGTGGACCTTCACTGTTGTGTTTGGATTCATTGGGCCAAGTCATGAAGGCAGTCTGCCATGGGATGATAGTGGCTTAATTAGACTACGGACAGCATTCAATTGTTTGACGACGACGTCAACGATTTGTTTCCATGGATCGTGCCAACGAATATCAGACTGAATACAAAGTTGGTGGTTGAGCTGATGACCAAGACTCATTGATCTCGACTGTTCATCACAGGCATGGGGAAGATGAGTTGACGAATCGCCCACGGACCTTTCACCAGCATTCATACAACAAATATCTAGACATAACCAAGTCACGACCTCCTTACGTTCGACTGATATCAATGTGATGCAAATAAAAATGTGATTTTCTATGAAAATCTAGAGTCAGGGTATTCTGATAACTGATGCCGCTTGCATGAAAGCTCACGAAACTCGCTATGAAGAACGCGACCATCGCTATGAAGAGAAGCAACGAGAACAACAACCATATGAATGAAAAACCTCATCAGGCTGAAACTTTCGTCTATCTTCCTTCCCATGCTTTCGCTCTGCAACTCGACTTGGAAAACCTCATCCAGCTGAATGAAACCTTTCCATCTGTCTTCATTCCCACGCTCTTGTTCTGCCACTCGACTTGAAAAACCTCATCAAGCTGAATGAAACCTTGCATCTGTCTTCATTCCCATCCTCTCGCCCTGCAACTCGATATCCTCCTCCTGCACCTTGATTTCCAGCTCTCACCCATCGTCGTCATCCCAGCCTTCCTCCACTTGGGCCCACCCACAACCCCAGCGCTGACCATCGTTCGGGCTCATTTGTCGAAGCTCTCGGGCCGATAGCGGCTTCGTCCCCGTCTCGGTCGTCGTCGTCGTCCCCTCGTGGTACCAGCAACGGGCGGTCAGGTCGTCGCTGACCGTGACCAGGTCCCCGTCGCTGGTCCAGCTCAGGGCCGAGACCTCCGTCGTGTGGCCGTGGGCCAGCGGGGTGCCGTAGTCGTACAGACTCGGCACCGCCGGGGCCTCGGCCAGGTCGGCCTGCTGGCCAAGGTTGCCGGCCCCGGCGGCGCCCCCCACCTCCTCGTCGTCCGACGACGTCCAGTCCAGCGGCTGCAGGTCCGGGTGGAACCCGAACCGGCCCTCGTCCGTCGGGATCAGGACGGGCCGACCGCTGGTGCTGCCAGCGGCCAGCATCTCCGTCCAGCCCCGACGGGAGGGCCGCAACGCCAACTTGACGTAGAACGAGTTGGCCCAGATGGCCGGGTGTCGGAAGCCGTACATGGGTCGAGGACTCATGCGACCGGCTCCGACACCCGGCCCGCCACTCGTCGTGGTGGTGGTGGTGGTGGTGGTGGTGGTGGTGGGAACGTCCCCACTCCATGAGTCACCTCCGAAGAGGTGGCCCATGGAGTGGGCGTACACGACATTGTCCCGGCACAGGGAGTAGAAGCGCGCGCCATCCTCGGTGATGGCTAGGGAGTTGATGCCAAAGGCCCGGTACCGGTCGTGACTCTCGGGCTGACGCGTCATAGCCACCGGCTTGGCATTGTGTCGTCGGATGGACCGAATGTCCCACAGCCGGATCATGGCGTTCTCCTCGCACGCCGTTAGAAAGAGATGTTCGCGGCCGGGGGGGAGGAATGCAAGCGACGTGACCGAGACCTTGCCCTTGCGGGAGCCCGCGGCGGGAAATGCTGTCTGTGACGAGGTGAAGACCTGCATGCCGGAGCTATTGGTGATGTTGATCGGCCATCGAATGGTATGTGCGCGGAGGAGATCTTGCTTGGGCTTCAGGTAGCTGATCCGGATCGGTCGCACTAACGTGTCGTCGGGGGTCATGACGTCGAGATGCATCTCCGGGACTTGATCGCCTGTGGCGGGCTTCGCGCAACGTAGATCCCAGATACGCACGCTTCCATCACGACCGGACGTGGCCAGGATGTTGTTCGAGCCTGCTCCGGGTTGAAATCGAACTTGCTTCACCGTCGCCTCATGACCCGTGAGCGTGCGCACCGAAGTCCGAGTCGGCATGTCCATGACCCGCGACGTCTGATCGCCCGAGGCCGTGGCCAGAAAACGGTCGTCCTTGGAGAACTCCAAATCGATCACGGCATTGTTATGCGGTCGGATATCACCCATCGCTCGGGAGAAGGTGTACCTGGATGAGCTGCGATCGGTCCCGAGCAATCGGACTTTGCCGCCCTCGTCGCCCACCGCGACCACTGAATTGGCTGTGAAAATGTCAGCAATGGGTTGAGATAGTTGTTTTGATCATAGTAAGCAAGGCGTACTGTTGCACGCTGCCACGCAGAATGGGATATCCACATGTTGCCCGTCCGTTCGTCCATACACATGCCGGTCTTCCTTGCTGCTGGCGAACATTGCTGCTTCGTACCACCCTGTGATGATTGATTAGTATACTCGAGCAGGCTTCCGTCAAGTCGAGTCACGACTTACCTGGTGTCTCGACTGCTGGCATAAAATTGTTCCACTCATCACCCAGTTCTCGCTGAAGCAGTCGCACGCTTCTCGCCTGCTCGTTATATCGAGCGATCTCTGAAATAGCAGGCATGTCGTCTGATTCTTGATCTGAGAGATGCTGTAGAGTGGTGTCTTGGTTTGCAGAGGGAGAGTCTTGAGTGTTGTGAGTATCGTCTGTTGTGGCCGTCCGCGTAGGTGTCTGTGTCGCTGACACCGGTGGAGTGCGCAACCCATAACCAGGCGTGTGCGACGTCTTTCTTCTCTTCGTCCGATGTCCACCACTTCCACCACCACCACTACCGACCGTCGTCGACGACACATCTTGAGATTGATTCGACCCAATATCAGGGAACGGATCGACTGCACTCGAGCCTTGCGCTCTAGCAGCTCCATTGCGATTATTCGCTCGACGAGTGATATCCCGCAGCGGACGACGACCGAATAACAGCCTATTGGACGATATCCTAGGGTAAGGACGAGGCGTGAAGAAGCGTCGAAAGGTGTTGGGCGTGACTGAAGGCGGCTTCCTGGGACGACTGCTGCCACTACTCGGAGCGGGGGCCGGGGACGACGACATCATCGCAGGCTCACTCGATTCCGCTGCTGCTTGATCTGCAGGAGACGTAGGAGGAGGACTCGCCATCTGACAATGCGTTCTGATCACGAGACGATGATGCGGAGCAGTAAGGAGATGATTGAAGATGGATTGCGTTGATGGGAAGATGGTGTTGGGGTAGTATGAGGTGGGTAGGTGAGAAGTGGGAGACGCGAGGAGGGAAGAAGGAAGACGGGATGTCGTGTTAAGGACGTGTTAACGGAACGCGGTAACACCCACGGGCCGGTTTCTGCCATGCAGGGCGGTGTAAAGGTCCTGGATCAATGGTTATGCCGTTCCGGACGGCGATATATTGTTCCGAGGCGGTGAAGGGACCTGGCGTATCAGCGAGATCCCCCACAGAACGAGTTTGAACGACCAGGAAGCAATCATCATGGCGGCCATAAAGCGCAAGGTGTCTGCTGGAAAGGGTGAAGAGAAGACTAAGTCGAGAAGAACGGGACCGGTAGAAGATAAACTCCAACCAGTTAAGAAGTTGAAGACCTCCCATGAAGCAGCGTCGAGGCATGGGAAGAAAAACAAGCAAGACTCAGAGAAGGAGGGTGGAGAGACTCGCACGGAAAATGTGTCCGTACTACGGGAGGAAGAACCATTGTTTCCACGAGGAGGAGGAAGTGTCTTGACTCCATTGGAACACAAGCAGATCAATATCGAAGCCAAGCGAGATGTACTATTCGAGCAGAGCGGAAAGAGCAAATCGAAAAGTGCCACAGCGGCGGACGGTATCACTGATGATGATGAGGAGGAGGCCAGCCCAGCAGTGGCTCGGCGGAAAAAGCAGAGATCGAAGCGTCAAAACGTACCTACAGAGAATGCTCCAGTCGAAGTGGGTGCTCGGATTGAGGGCCTCAGCTTCAGCGTGGGTACTTCAGTTCCATAAGATGACGCTTGAGAGCTAATGTCTCTCAGCGAATTGTACCAGGTTCTTTGATCCTGGGCCAAATATCGCAAATTACGCCGGATGATATTGCGCTGGCATTGCCCAACAACTTGACTGGATTCGTGCCATTGACGGCGATCTCGGATCAGCTGACGAACCGGATGGCGCGAATGGCTGTCGAGCAGGAGCACCGAAGCAAAAGACAAGCGTCGCCAGAAGTGATCAACTTGAAAGACATCTTCGTGGTTGGGAGATACCTCCGTGTCTGCGTGACGTCCGTGGGAGAGAGGGCATCGGTGAATGGTTCCGCTCGAGGTAAGCGGCGAATTGAGCTCTCGGTGCATCCTCGCTTGGCGAATCGAGGGCTGTCGAAATCGGATCTGGTACCGAACGTGGTAGTCCAGGCATCGGTGGTGAGCGTGGAAGACCACGGACTGGTGATGGACATCGGACTCGAGAACGAATCGGTCAAGGGGTTCATGCCTTCGAGTGAGCTGGAACCAGGCGCTGAGCTCAGTGAAGTCCAACCGGGGACTGTCTTCCTCTGTCTTGTCACCGGACAGAGCTCTGGCGGTTCGGTAGTGAAATTGTCCGGGAACATCTCGCAATCCGGAAAGAAGTCGAAGAAAGGCGGGGTGCTCTTCGATGCACCGACCATCGACGCATTCCTTCCTGGGACGGCGGTGAAGATGTTACTGCTCGAAGTGACTCCTCATGGGATTGCCGGGAAGCTGATGGACCAAGTGGACGCCACGGCCGATGCGTTTCACTCTGGCTTCACTGAAGCCAGCAAATCCGATCTGAGCTTCAAGTCTGGTCAGAAAGTGACGGCCCGCGTCATCTGCACCTTTCCCAGGTCTGAGCCGAAGAAAGTAGGTGTATCGTTGCTCGAGCACGTCCAAAAGCTATCCGCTCCGGTGGTTGAAAAGGACGGAGAGAAAAAGCATCCGCTTGACGTGCTCCCACTTTCAGCTATCATCGAGAAAGCCACTGTCGTTAAGATGGTATCGCACCTTGGCCTGTGGCTCGACGTTGGGTGCGAAGGCATCCTGGCTTTCGCGCATATCTCGAACGTGGCCGACGAGAGGATTGACGGTTTGTCCGAATCGACTGGACCGTATCGAAAGGGATCATCACATCAGGCAAGAATCACCGGCTACAATGCCATCGATGGAACGTACATCGCTTCACTTCAGCCTAGCATCCTCAAGCAGTCCTTTCTCCGTCTGGACGACGTCGAAGTGGGCCAGGTGGTCAAAGGCAAGATTGAGAAGCTGATCACCAAAGACGATACCATCAGTGCTATTCTGATCAAGCTCGCCGAGGGCATCAACGGGCTTGCTCTCCCTCTTCACTTCTCCGACGTCAATCTGACCCATCCTGAGAAGATCTTCAAGACCGGCATGACGGTGAAGACGCGTGTGCTGTCCAAAGACATGGAGCAACGCCGACTGCGTCTGACGCTGAAGAAGAGCCTGGTGAAATCAGATCTGCCAATTTTGGACTCTTACCCCGAGAAAGCTACTTCCGAGACGCGGTATCTGGGGGTGATTGCCCATGTCGTGTCCACTGGTGCTTACGTGCAATTCTACGGGCCGGTTCGGGGATTTCTTCCGTTGAGAGAAATGAGCGAAGCCTTCATCGCTGACCCCCGTGATCATTTCCACGCTGGACAGGTCGTCAACGTCCGGGTGATGTCGGCTGATAAGAAGAAGCAGAAGTTACTCGTGTCATGCAAGGACACTCCTCTGGTTGACTCTGAAGTCGATGAAGATGTCACTCCGAAGTCGACTAAGACTAGTAAATCCGAGTCGAAGAAGACCAAGGAGCAGATCACGTCGAAGGAGAAGAAAGAGGAGAAACAGAAGAAAGATAAAAAGCGAAAGGCGGACTCCCAGACCTTACAAACAGGAGGGTTTGACTGGACGGCCACCGCCCTTGACCAGCCCGACGGCGACGACCCAGCTACTTCCTCTGCAGACGAGGACCAAACACTCGACGCCCATCCTTCGAAAAAGAAGCGACGACGCAAAGCCTCCATCACCATCGACCGCACCGGCGAGCTCGATGCGCACGGCCCACAATCCAGCGCGGATTTCGAACGTCTCCTCCTTGGCGAACCCGACTCCTCCTATCTCTGGCTGCAATACATGGCCCACCAACTGTCTCTCAGCGAAGTGGACGCAGCGCGTTCGATCGCCGAACGAGCTCTTTCGAGCATTTCCATCAGCGAACAAACAGAGAAGTTACACATCTGGATCGGCCTACTCAACCTCGAAAATACCTATGGCACCGACTCCAGTCTCGAAGCCGTCTTCAAGCGGGCATGTCAATACAACGATCCGCTTGATATTCATGAACGGTTAATCAGCATCTACATCCAATCCGACCAGTTCGAAAAAGCAGACACATTGTTTCAAATAGCCATCAAACGCTTCTCCGCGCAATCTCCAGGGTTGTGGTTGAATTACGCTACGTTCCTGATGACCACCAAGAACGAACCGGATCGTGCTAGGGATTTATTACCCCGCGCCACGCAGAGTTTACCGCCCCATACTCATCTCGAATTGACGAGTAAGTATGCACAATTGGAGCTTCGATCCCCAAATGGGAATCCCGAACGCGGAAGAACGTTCTTCGAGGGGTTGTTCAGTACGTGGCCGAAGCGGCTGGATCTGTGGAATGTCTTGTTGGATTTGGAGATCAAGTTGGTTGGTAGTAGTAGTAGGAATGGTAGGAATGGTGGCGGTGATGGTGGAGTCGAGGGGGATGAAAGCGATGATGATGGTGGAAAAGAGAGAGTGCGCAGTTTATTCGAACGCGTGTTGAGCTTGGGATTGAAACCGAGGAAGGCAAAGTGGTTTTTTAAGAGATGGTTGAGCTTTGAGGAGGAGTTGCTTAGGAATCTTGAGGGGGATGGGAAGGAGGGTGGGAAGAGTGGGAAGGATGGGAAAGGTGGTGGTGGTAAGAGTGGTGATGAGAAGAAGAAAGAGGCGGAAAGAAGAATACAAGCAGTTAAGGCGAGAGCAGCGCAGTATGTCATGGAACGTAAGACAGGTGAATAGGGAAGCATAAGTGGTTGAAAAGTCGTTGAATCTACGGTACGGTACGCTATGGAGCAAATGCGTGATTCTCTCCGCCTACCCATGTTGAAAGGAGAACGTACATGGGTCACGTACGGTAGGTAAAGCAGAAGACAGGTAGTCTACCGTAGGGTATAAAGCAATGCAATCGCGATTATGAACATCATTTTATCCCTAAACTGATTGTCCAATCTATGTTCAAGAAATATTATTTGGACTAACTCAGACCCATCGTGAGGTATAAAGCTGATGAACTTCGCTTGGGGGCTGGAAATATCGATAGCCTCCTCCTCTTCCCCGGGGATGGACGTTGTTGACACAATCCATGCATGCGTGAGTTCAGCAACGAAAGCCAAAAACGCTATGTTGACAGCTGCCGATAGTTGACTGGCCTCATTCCCATATCATCGTCGTGGGTTCGATGGAAGAGGGGTTATGCATCAATAATCCTTGTCGTCAGTGTAACGAAGATTGGCATGATTCACCGTCGAAGAGGAAGGGATGGTGAAGACATTACGATCACGGGTGGGTATTTGTTGATACTGAATTGAGCAGTTTGATTCAAACCATTACCATCGGATTTGCACCAGTGGATTCACCAGCTTACTTTCCGAATGAATGAATGAATGATTGATTGATTCAGAAAAAGAGGGGGTATCTATCTACCATGCTTTACATACAATCCAACCCATACTCATACCAATATCAATATCAATGTCAATAGCGGATGAGTAGAATTACTCATATGAGATGCTGAGCCCCAAACCCAAGCCCAAACAATGTGAGCTGGACGAAAAAACAACAAGCAAGCCTCTTCCCAGAACAGAGGGAAGAAAACGAGACGAGGCAAATAGTGCTGTTGTCTACGCTTCGTGAAACAAGCGGACAAGACAAGAGAAGAACTTTTGGTACAAGAACAGATAGGCGACCCGAACTGAGAATGGGAGGAGAGGAATGCATGGATGGATGGGATGGATGGAAGGATGAGTGAACGGGTGAACAGAGGGATGAGTAGATGGAGGGATGGAAGGGAAAGAGTAGGGGATCAATTCAACGAAGGCAGAATCTTCTTCCCCAGAAACTTCGCCGGACCGAGTTTCTTGTTACTGCTCTCTCGATGCGTACTATTGTGTATCCCACCATCACTCGTTAGCATATCAGTCGATTCATCGGATCCGTTCATGGCTATAGGTAACGGTCTCTTCTGAAGGGGTTCTTCATCTTGGCAAGAACTTACGAGTCATCAATGGTTTCGTCCGAGGGGTTTCCTCCTGTTCCATCTTTTGTGCTGGGACGGATCTTAGGCGGAATGAGATGATGCGTGAGATGACGACTGATGGTGTTGTGGAGGAAGCCGTGATTCTGCGTTATTCATTTTTCATCAGCTGTTTTATTCCCAATTTCATCTTCAAGTTATTGGAGATGGGAGTGCAATTCAGGAAGATAAGGCATGGGAAAGATCATGGCTAAGACTTACCTCGTGAGTGCCCTCCGTTGCCGCCACAGTCGTGCCGCCGGAGGGTATCTCGGAAGAGGACGCCTGCCCACCACCGCCACCAACAACACTATTCTTCGTAGCAGCCGACCATAAACTCGAAGCATAACTCCCCGTACGCGGCATCGTGCTCGCAGCATCCGACGTGAAGCTCTTTCTCGGCGCCACGGATGACGCAGACTGGTCTTCGCCGGATAGACGAGTTAAGCTTACACCTAGACCACTACCCGTCTCAACGCCAGTGCTCCCGCCATCGTTTTCACCACTGATACCGCCCCCCGGACTCGATTCCCGTCGACTGCTCGAGTCGCTCACGCTCACGCTCGGGCTCAATGTCGATGTATCCGCCGTGCTCAACAGACTCGACGTATGCGCCACTTCCCTCAACCGACTCTGTTGTTGTTTGCTCGGCCGATGATGCGATAGTTTATTCCCGATCAATGCACCCGTATGAGAAATCAAGGCCTTGATGACGTCACGCTTGAGATGCAGTGCAAGATCAAGATTCGACCAGGTCTTGTTTCGATACTCGATCACCGGCATGCGGAACACGAAATCGTGGAGATCCTCGAAATTGCGCTCGCCTCGGCCGTGGTAGCTTAGACACAGCACCACGCTGGGAATCTTCACGTAGGCGAGCGTCATGTAGCTTGATGCGCGGGCCATCATCTGCGTGAGGTCGTCGGTGGGTTTATGGTGATGGTGATGGTGATGGTTGTGGGAATGTTTTTCATCATGGAGATCTTTTGTGGATGATCGTCGGAGGATGAATCGCTTGGCGTTTTCGGAGCTACCACTTGGATGAGACGTCGGTGTTGATGAACCTTCCATTGGTCTCAATGGAGTCATCCTCAGTTTCTCCGTCGATCGATTCGCTCTCAAGCCTGTAACCGACGGACTTCTTGAGCTCGACCGAGACCGATGGCGCGATTGCAAGAACCGGAATGATTGCCGCTCTCCGTTTGGATGACTGTTGGCTAAGGATGGTCGTAAGCCGGCGTCCGCTTTGCCATCGCCCTGCCGATTGCGATCACCCAGTCCAACAGTCGGTCGGAGTCTCGCGATGAGACTACGGTTGTGTCCAGTATGAGCTTCCCCATTTTGCAGAGCCTGTTCGAGATGTCCCTCGGACACGCCCATCGTCTCGGTCGACGCTCGAGATCCTTCCTCAGACGTGGTCGGGTAGCGAGGAGTGTGTGGGGTGGTATGTCCACTCTCCGAGTTCGAGCTGTTGCCTGGGAAGATGTATTCAAACAGTCTCTTGCCAACTTCGCGCTCGAGCTGAATTCTCAGCGGGAACAGATTGACCTCAAAGGTATCGAGAATGGGAATCCCGGCAATGGCCTCGAGCATATGCCAGTGCACCCGCAACATCTTCTCTTTGTGCACATCAACCGGCGTCTTGGTTGGTTCGATGTATGGCGCAATCATCTCGGGATAAACCGCATCGGGAAGCAGATTGAACCCTCGGAACCGGTCGATGCAGACCGCGTTAAAGTTGGATCCGTCGCTGTTGTCGGTGCGATCAAACGCGGCGTCCTTCAGTTGGAACTCAATCAACGGCTCGTTTCGACCGCGCATCAGATGCCAGACGACGTCGGCAGCAGAGATGTTCCATCTCAACAGACCATTGCTGTCTGTTCGATCTTCGCTGCGTCGCTGGGACGTCGTGATGGCCTTTAGCATGAAGAACAGCTCGTCCTCGCAACCGGCCAGGTCCTGCTCGATCGCCAGACGATCCTCCCAGCCTTGACGATCCAGATATCGAGCGTTGATCTGGAATCGTAGCTTGATCTCCTCGAGCTGTCGAATTCGTTCCTGCAGACGCATCACCAACTCGGGCGCGCCCCGGAGATCGCTAAAGTCAGATGCCAACATGATCCGCTCCAGCCTTTCGCTTCGCACCTTCTCCAACGGCTCACTGTAGAGCAACAAATCGAGCACCATGATGTACATAGCATAGTACTGAGATGAATCGCAGACCGCTTTGATCTGAGGGAACTGAACCGCAATATGATCGATCTGACTCTCGGTGTTTCCGGTTGCCTTGGCTCGGTGCGGCTTGCCCTTGCTGACCTCATCGTTGAACTTGAGTCGGAGCGTATTGTACTTGTCGTACCGCAGACTCGCCGATGTCCGTTGTACGACGCGCGAAAAGCCAAAGGGATCAATGTGGAAGTCGAACATGATCTCCAGCGGTACCCATGGTGGCCATGACGAGTTGTCGGCGGCACCATATTTTTTGCCAGAGAACAGCGGTAGAAATTGAGCAGCAAAGCTCTCCCGATCCGTCACGAAAACTTGCACGTTGTTCATCTCCGCTAGGAACCGTCGTTGTACGAGTCCACTAACGTCGTCCGACATACGCGTCTTGTCCATGATCTGAATCACCTTTAGCTCGATGCCTTTGGCCGTTACGAGCACGGCCGCGCTCGTGTTCTTCTCGCTCTGCAGTTGGATCTGGGGTGCGATGAGGCGGACATGGTAAGTGGCCTGAGGAGCCAGGTCCTCAGCCAACTGTTCCTCCAGCCGGTCCGCACTGGGTCCAGGCGTTCCTTCTGAGTCGGCAGGGTCGTCCGCATCGACGAACTTTCTTGCATCCTGCAACAGTTGCTCGATTCGATCGTCCACATCTCCATCCGCATTAACCTCGCCAATGCCCGCCTTGGACGCCGTGCGAGACCCAGGCCATGGCCTGACGGGCTGCTCCGTTCGTTTGTGCTGCTCCTCGACGATATCCAGAATGAACTTAACAGCCCGGCGGGACAGATAGTAGACGAAGCCTCGACGCTGGCTGACCTGGTGGATGTAGCGCAAGATGATATTACGCAGGGTATTGTTCCACTTGATCTGCGCGTTGTGGACGATGAACCTGTTTTGGAAATCACTCGCGTACTCGGTCAGCGGGGCTGATTCCAGTTTTTCGGTGGGCGCTTGTGACGACTGATCATTCGCCCCAGCAGGTATATGACGAATCGCATCCGCTGGTGCAAGGTGACCGTTCTGCTGCGCATGATCTGATATCCGTTCCAGCATCGAATGAAGATGACGCTTTTGCTGCTCAAGGATGCGGCCATGATGCTTCAACATCTCATGCTGTCCAGTGTTAGCTTGCGTCTGCTTCTTCTTCTCGAGACATATTACCTGGCTCCGCAGACTTTCACTGCCACTTGCGTCCCTAATCACTTGCAGCTCGGCCTCGCCAAGAGATCGCCGGTGCTGATCCATCTGCGTCTTGAGCTTCGCAAGCCGTGCTTTGATGATGTCCGCCTGAACGCGCCTGGGATCTGCAAGGATGTCAAATGGCTGGACACAAATTTTCGCACCGACACACTCACCATTGTCCGGTGACATGACACAGAAATGGGTTGACTCGTTGCCAAATCTGCTCGATCGCGTCTTCTCAATAGACCCTGACTCCTTATCGTCTGTTTCGCGAAAGTAGGTGAAGCGCGGCGCATATGCGAGTGGCATGATCTTCGTCTCCGGATGAGATTCAGCGGGTAGCATCCAATCCAGTTCGACAAAGTCGTCCATGTCGATCCATGAAAAGTCGTTATCAGGGATAGTAAAGCGAGACAGATCCACCGACGGGACCGATTGCTGATATGACGCAAGCGTTGCCTCGGAGGCTCTCTGAAGATCGGCTATCGTCGTACCAGCGATGCTCGCTGAGATAGCCCTGATGTCCGCCGAGATGAAGTCCACCTGCGCTTGATTGATGCGCATGTTACTCGTCTTGACGCTGCTCTTTCGCCCTTTGAGCGACGTCGAGATTTCTTCACGGCGCTGATGAAGGTCGATCATGAAGCTGTCCAGCTTCATCTTTAGGCCCGTAGCTGACACCAAATCATCTTGGTAGTCCTCGGCATCTTTGTGCTTGTACACGTGGCTGATGAAGAGTGGAGAGAGCAGCAGGTTGTACTTGATCGTTGCAAGATGTCGACCAAACTTCTTCTTCGACTTCTCGACCCCAGGCCATAACGTGCCCTGACGAATCGGCAGAGACATGACGCCGGAGAAGAGAGACCACCAGTTGAAGAAGTGGGTGAAGTACCGCGGCGTCAGGTGGACTGAGTTGTAATTCGCCGACGGTTCCAGATTCGACACCGACCAATTGCGATTGGCTGGAGCAGCGACCGCGAGCGACAAGTGTATGTACTGGCTGCGGAAACCTCGGAGAGCATCGTAAGTCTGCTTGGTAGTCAGTGATTGCTCTGGTATTCTCACCGCTTGACTGACCTCTCCTGGCGGAGCCGTGGCGTATGCTGGAGTCTTGAAGATGACGTCGTAATGGGGAATGGATTCAAAAGTTCTGCCTCCTCCCGCTGCATTTCTCTCAAACACCAGTCCCGCCAGCCATTGCACGTTACCGGTCAGCTTCATGACCACCTTCTTAAAGAGTGCCCCACTCCTGAAGCTGCTGCTACTGGAAGCGGTCTCGCCATGGTGGATGACAGAGTCCATCGTCTTACGTGCCTGATGACTGTAATCCGGTACCGCCAGAACGTATTCGCCACTGTCGACGGTCATAAACTTCCTGGGATCTTCATCTTGGGAGATCCGCCACTTGACATCGCTTCTCCAACACATCACAAACCCAGCACCGTAGCCAGTGACAATGTAGGGATCTCGGGAGCCTGTGATTCGAGCTGCATCAGCAACAATCCTATGCGAGAGACCGAGCAGAGTGAACACATACCCTTCAACATCAGATGCACATCACCGTCGCCTGTCCACGAGATGTTCGCTCGCGAATGAAAGCTCAATCGGATCTTATCCCAAAAGCCGGGACGCTCTGATGGATCCAACTGTGGTTTAGTAAATGTCTCGATCACCATCATCATATCTTGAATGGCAGGCTGGTAGGAAGTGGCCCACGTGATCCCCGTCGGATGGCCTGTATGAATCTCGATGTTGAGATCGGAGTAGGTCTTGACGGATGACACGGTTCGTCGGACATCGATGGCAAAGCCTCCTGAATGTGCCTCCGCGGTGGACTTGGACGGCGGAACGATGACCACGTTGACGTGCCGGGTCGATTCCCCGTTACGAAACTCCTCCGCGATGACGAAGTCGGTCCTGATCGACCAGCTGGGCAGTCGGGGTGACTGCGTCGGTCGGATCTGGGGGATGTGCACGAGCGGAAGCGGATAGTCGCGCAGCATCATCCGACTCTCGCCCATGTCGAGCTGAACGCTGGTGGGAATGAGCAGAGAGTATTTCATGTCGAGTGAGTCGGGGTGACTGCGTCGGTCGGATCTGGGGGATGTGCACGAGCGGAAGCGGATAGTCGCGCAGCATCATCCGACTCTCGCCCATGTCGAGCTGAACGCTGGTGGGAATGAGCAGAGAGTATTTCATGTCGAGTGGCATTCCTTTTCCAATTCGGTGCAAGAAGTTAGGATACTCGTGCAGGGGGAAGGATGGTTTATCGATGTTGACCCGGAAGTCGCTGATCATCAGTGCCATCAGCGCTGGCCGCCGTGGATACTCCAGGATCGTCTCCGTTTCATGAGCACCCTCTGGAAGCTCATCGGCTTCCCAGAACATGCCCCGGATCTCCTTCATCGTATTCCGTTGAAATCGGAGTCCCCAGTCGATCCGCCTCTTCCAGCTCTGAGCATTCAGCTCCTGCAGCTTGGCCCACGCCGCCTGTGCGGAGAGCTTTGCCGCATCGCTCAGTCCACACTTTCCTTCACGGTCGTAGCGCAGTTTGGGAGTGTCGTCAGCGTTCGGAAGGGGCGGTTGCGACCGCACGCCTTCATCTTGAGGATCTAGTTCATCCAGGGGACCGATTTTGCTCATCTTTCGATGATTGGAGCCACGGGCGGATTGACGGTTCGAGGCCTGCTTCTGCTCCGCCTCCTTCAGCTTGTTGACCTTGGCATGATATGCCTCCTCCCGTGCCAGGCGTTGCGTCTGCTCAACCAGTCCCAAACGATAGATCATCGCCAACTTCCTCTCAAAGGGGCCATCTTCGAGCTCCACGAGGAATGCCTTGGTGCGAAAGCTGATCTTTGGGACTCGCTTGGGACCCTGCGGCTTCTTCTCCAAGATGTAATCATTGCTGCCGGTCCGAAACCGATGTTGAAGCTGTTCGGTCGCCTTGGTGGCGTTGGCGATGTTGTCAAAGATCTTGTACACGATCAGCTGGTGGGGTACCGCCAGTCGGACGGCGTCCGCGGACAGCTCGATCGACTTCTCGTAGGTGATCTTGAGGCCACTCTTTCGCCGGACCTCCTTGTAATCGAAGCGAGGGTTCTTGATGCAGATGATCCGCGCCCAGACTCCTGGGATTTGTGGTGGTCGGGCAAGGAGTCGGACGAGACTGGCCTTGAAGTGGCGAGATGTCCACCGGTGATTGCCCACGTCGAGATTATAGATCTGGACCATCATATGAGGATCTGCTGGTAAATGAGCTTTGATTTGCACCAAGGCCGCTTTGACGTCAATGGTGACCAGCTCGCTCGCCGACGGCGGGCTGGATAGAAGACTTTCAGTTTCCAGCACGCTTGGAGCAGGGTTCTCTCCCTTGGTGGTCATGCCTGCTCCAGCGGTCTCAGAGCGTCCATGGAGATGGCCCATGAACGTCTCCCTCAGGAGCATGGCCGCAATTCCAATGGCGTAGTATCGGTACAGGTTGTACTGGACCAGGATGGTCTTGGCATACGAACGAACATGAAAGATGGGGCCCTGAGCGTCAGTCGAGGTCGACAGAGCCACCTCAAATCTGGGAACGCTCAGGAAGGGTTGCGACTCCCAGGCGTCGACCGAGTCGATCACGAATCCTTCCAATCCATGGACATGGATAGCAAGCCTTCGACCGTCGGTTGGATTCTGCATTCGAAACGGCGCTGGTGATGCTCGAGGCGAATCCCGCAGGGCGTCGTCCGGCTTCAACGACTGACGCCCTGCACGACGTCGAGAAGACGGCGACGCCGGTACCTCAGCCTTCTGGGATCGATACTCGGCCGACCACGACTCGAGCTGCAATGCCACCCCTCGTGTCTTCTCCGAGACCTCCTTGTCGATGCCCGCCACCTCGACGCTGAAGTTCGAGCCGGTCAATTCTAGGTGAACCAGCCAGGGTGGGATTCTCCGGATGAGATTCGGCTCTCGGAGCGTCACCGGCTTCCTCGACTTCTTGGACTTCACATCGAGCCGGAGCTGCTGGATGATCTGACGCAAGCCATCGCTGATCTCTGGTCGGACGAGGTGGACGGAGAACGTCTGGATGCTTCCCGAGGCGAGGACGCGGATGCCCGGGCTGGCGCTGACTTGCAGCTTGAGTTCCACGGTTTCCGACATGAGCAGATCATATCGCGATCGGGATGCCGTCTGATAGTACAGCTGGTGCGACCGGATCCGAAGGTTGCTATCGAGCGAGTAGTGAAATTGACCGTCGCTCGAGTGGAAGGAATCCATATCGATGGCGATGGATGAGATGGAGGAGATGAGCAGATCATAGCTGTCCGGGTCTTTCTGATCCGGTTCGATCGTCGGGAGCGCCACTCGGATGACCGGCTCATGCACGGAGAAGTTGACGCTCGCCTTGGGTAACAGTCGCGAGAGCAGGTGGTGTCTGCTCGGGGCGTGCTTCGGTGGCTTGGGCTGCGACCGGACCAGGGCCAGCACCATGGGTAGATGTCGGGGGTCCAAGTCCAGCGAGGGCGAGGTCACTACGATGTTGGCAAAGACGATGTTGGCGTTCCGGTCGGCCAGGCTCGCCTCCTCGGACCCCTCAAAGGTCTTGGCGGGCAGCGTCGTCTTGATGGTGGCGGTCGCCATCGGGACATGGACCAGCCGTTCCGGCGCTTGATGGCCGTCGCTGACGTCGATGGAGAAGCCAATGCCGGCCAACAGGGCTTGATGAGAGATGTCGGTGGAGGGGAAGTACATGCGGTGCGCCGGGCTGCGCGGATCCAGACGATGCAGATCCATGGCCACCTCCTTCATGGACGCGCTGAGGTAGAGTGGATGTCCGGCGGGTTGGATATATTCGATCTCTTTTCGCAGGCGCACGAAGCTCATGGCCACTTGAATCTCCTCGATGCCGCGTAAGATGGAGCTGACAAAATCTTTCGAGTCCGACACGGTCCGCATGATATTCTCCTCGCGCGTGCCCGGCACGTCCAGCTCCTCCATGACGTCCGTCAGCGTGAGCGCGTCCGTCACCGTTTGCCCTTCCGCGTCCATCTGCTTCCGCTGGCCGCGATGAAAGCGCTGAGCGGCCGCGAGAAGGTCATCGTAGGGGATGAGCAGTCGACCGCATTTGACGGCAATGGTGGCATCACGTAGGCCATTGAGATCCTGATGCAAGATGCCATGGACCGAGATCGAGCACTGATCCAGCACCTCGAGGCCCTCCTTGCCGATCGGTTTGAAGAGCACGCTCCGGATGGTGATGGTCCATTCGGCGGGGCGTCGACGCCCCGCCGACTTCTGATCCCGATGGAATAGCCGTGTCCGGTCGACAAACTTGCGTCGGACGTCAACGGCTATCGTCAGATTGCCGATCTGCACATCGCCCACGCCGGCGACCGTGGCGGTCGAGTTCTTCACCACTACATCCAGCATGCGCAGCCAGTTGATCTTCTGATGCACCCGCTTGATGCGGTTCTTGATGTCCGTCATATATTTCCACACATGACTTCGGCGCGCCTCCATCCGGACTCTTGCGCCCTGATGTCCGGGACCGTGGGGCGCTGGAACCTGCCCGTTCTGCGTTTTTTCCGACGACGTCGTCGATCCATCGTGCTCCGACATCTGGGCCACATCCTGACGGCCCAGCGCTTCCGGATCGATGGTCATATGCAGCTCATCCACCAGAAAACTCAACCAGGTGGGCTGGGCGAAGGTGGGTCGATGGAGCAACAACCCCACCGACCGGACCTCGACCTTGACGCCATCCTTAAAGGTGTAGGCAATATGGCGCAACGAGAAGTACCCCAAGCGCTGGATCGAGATGCCGGTGGTGATGCGCAGAATGGCAAACAGGAGAAATGAGGCGAGATAGAGCAGAATGCAAACACCCAGCAGGAAGGTCGGATGGTAGTACGCCATCTCAATTCTGTTTTGCACGAGCGAGTGCTCGTCACCAACGTTTTATACCGGAGCGCCTCGCCCGCGCCGCACCGTCGAAGGGCCCCCTCCCGTCACCGGCGGGCCCTCGCAACACACCACGTCTGGCTGTCGATATCCATGCATGCTAGAACGTCAACACCAGCATCGGCCGGCTTGGGCTCTGCTTGAACGGAACCAGTTTCGTTAGCAGATGTTCACCAACAAACAAGAATGATCCCTCCAGAGGTACTTCATCCTCACTCGAGAGAGGGATGTTATACATCCTGAAGGTCCGATACAGTCGGCAACAGAGGATGCTCAACTTACCAAAACGCTCTCTTTCGAGTGGTGAATTGAGATGGTGCACAAGACAAGCAGAGGCCGGCGCATGCCGGAAACGATCCGTGCATTGAAGATCTCCCCAAGCACCTCAAGCTTTCTTTCCCCCCGCCAAGCGAGCAGATTCCCGTCATCCGGGTGGAGAAACGGCGGGCCGGCTTACGGTCACGTGACGTCGATCATGATGGAAGAGGCTTAACCTTGAACACGTTGAGTGCAGGTAGTTCTCAACAACGGACGATTCGTTGCAAATGCCATATAGACGTGTTTTTGTTTTTAATTCACTTCTGAGTAGAATCCATACTCCAAGGTCGGGCAGGTAACCAAATAAATGCCACAGCCCAGCAAGTTACCGCTTCACTCGCTCTCAATAGTCTCATTGTTCTGGTGGAGACAAGTTTCCTACCTTCATCACCTTGACGATAATGATACTGTCGTTCTCACCGCCCTCACGATGAAGATTGCCTTGAATATCTTCGCAATGAAGGTGATGATGGTCACTGTATTGCCGATTACTGCTGGGCTACGCCAGCTACCTTGTCATCCTCATGAGGGTATATGTCGTTGGAGCGGAAACAGTGCTCCGGGATTTGAAGCGTGAAGGACTGACTGACAAACCAACCGCTGAGCTGTCATCGTCGTCATGCTCCGATTGTTCTCTTTTGCTCCTTAGAACGGTCCTCTGGCGGATAGTGGGCTCACTCCTGTGGAGCAAGAGGAAGAGCAGACTCGATGTAATAATCCTGAGGGCTTTTCGTAGACATGGTCTACCGGACATCAGTCGGCTGCTCGCTGGATGATCGGAGGGCTCGGATCTCATCGTTGAGGAGAGCGACCTCGACGTCCAGGCGTAGTCGCTTCTCCTGCAGCGTGGCGAGGTATTCTTCGTCGGAGAGCACCCGTACGGGACTCCACCGGGAATTTAACGCCCTCTGCCACCAACGCGCCTGGGAGGCGTCGGTGGCAGGCTCTGGAGATGAATCGCGGCTGATTAAATTGGCGATGCCCTGACCACCGGCCCCTAGAAGGGCAAACACGACCATGCCGGGTAAGACGTTGGCCCGACCCCCTTTCCGCATAAATCAGTCATCGTCTCATGGCGTGAGCTGCCTTAAATGCTCACTCATCAGATAGCCCAGGCCACCACCGGTACACCCCCCTGCGGCTCCGCTGACGAGGGTCTTATCACGGGGTTGTGGGTGTGCAGGCATCCAATTCTGTAACATCAGGCCCCTCAGACCTACTATCAGTCGGCATGGGCAAATTGTAGTAGAAACGGAAGACGCGACGGAAGTCCTCACCCCAGTAGGTGCCTCCGATGGAAAACCATTGCGCGCCCGATGCCAGCGCAAAGAGTGTCGGGGACGAAGAGCGCAGCAGACCTGCAACACCGCCAAAGACCATGCCAGAGAGTCCTGTTTCACGGCCGCACAGATCAGATCAGAGGGAAACGTGGAATAGAGTAACGTTCGATAACCAACGTCACTTCGTAAAAGAAATGATTTAACCGATAATTAAATCACGGAACTACGACAGTAAAGGAAGACACAAGGAGCAATCTATCTAGGTGGATATATACCTGCCACGGTGCCCACGCGCAGGGCAGGCCATAGAACCAGGTCCTGTTGAGTCAAGGGCTGATTCGGACGTGACTCTGCCATGATGATCGGATATCATGAACATGCACCGTGAAAGTAGGGAGCATTTGAATGCACTAGGCGTCTCAAACGTTATCGGATCCAGCAACCGGCCTGAAGTAACGGACAGAGCATGTCTTTCATATCAATGGAGTCCATGGCAGATATCATGTCTTTCGGTGTTCGCCGTCCGTAGATTTATTTTTTCTCCGCGCGCACAACGATAATTCACGTGAGAATCAGTCACGTGACGCTGTCACTATCGGTTCTTCACACTCGGCTCTCCATTACATAATCAGGCAAAAAATGGGGGAACCCACCACCACCACCGACGACATCCCAACGTCGTCTCAAATTCAGGTCACTCCATCGTGAACCTGGACAGATACACACCAGAACGCATACACAAAAAATATTCACCTGGTCTGAGAAGGTCATCAGAGGACACATAGTACAAGACAGTTGAAGACTGGCTTCGTACACCGGTCAGCGTGAGATCTGGTGAAAGACAAGACAGAGTGAAGCTCGGCGCGGCCGAGAGGAACAATCGCCATCATGGGTGAGTGACATTCTGAGTTGTGATGCGGATCAGATGAAATACATCTCAAGAGTAGTCCAAGGTCATTCTAGAACACGAAAGCTAATACAAATATTCATCATGCAGCTCCTGCCAAGAAGGCTCAGCCGCAGAAGATGTCCCTTGGGGACTTTCTGACGGACGAATGTATGCCATCCCAACCTCACTCTTCACGAGACATGACCGATCATGGCTGATGATTGGCAGCACTGGGCTCATGGGCGGATGAGATGGAAAGCATGCCGGTGGCCCGTGAGTAGGCGGTTCAATTATTTGTCGCATGTCGCGAGAACGTTGGCTGACTGCATCAATTTGTAGCAATTGGTTTGTCTCGACCGATTTAACGCTCTTGTACAGAGATGGTGATATGAGCTGAGCTGAGCTGATTGTGGGGTCACGGTAGAATCACGTGGGGGCTATGGGGAACGACGCGCCTTCAGCACCACTGCGGGTGGATTTGGCTCGGGTTTCAGCGGTACGTTCAACTCATCATGGGCAACGACATCTCGAATTCAGGGGAATCTTTGGCTGAGATGATGATCAGATCGAGCTTCGTTTGGGCGCGAGCAGCTGCCTCTTCCAGACAAGCCTCCGTACACGGCCCACATTGGCAACCTGTCTTTCGACGTGACTCAGTCGGAGGTCATGGACTACTTTGCCGACTGCGCCGTCAGCAACGTCCGCATCGTCGAAGACAAGCTGGAGCGCAAGCCCAAGGGCTTCGGCTACGTCGAGTTTTCTACCCTGGACGGCTTGAAGAAGGCCCTCACCTACAATAATGCTCAATTCAGTGGCCGCAACATCCGTGTCAGCGTGGCCGATCCGCGTATGTTCACCTGAGTGACTGAATCTCAGCGCGCATTCTCATTGGTGGTGCGGGATTGCTGAACTGTTCAATAGCCAAGGACCGACCGGAAGCGCGCGACATCACCGATTGGACACGTAAGGGGCCTCTGCCGGCGCTGCCCAACGAGCAACGACGCGCTTCGGAACGTGGTGGATTTGGATCGCGTAACTTCGATAGCCTCTCTGACGCCGGCAGCGATCGTGGCGACCGACGACGAGCCCCATTCGAGCAAGGGGACGGCAAGGTGCGCGACTTCAGCAATTGGGAGCGCAAAGGGCCCCTTTCGCCATTGAGCCCCGGCGGACCGGCTGGCGGTAGCGGTGGAGGTGACATCTCGCGCCCCCGCACTCGCGAAGGCCCTCGTGATCGTCGTCAGTCGCCGGCCTGGGGCGAAGGCCGCTCGCAGGACGGTTCTCGACCACCGCGCCGAGAGTTCCAGGAGCGACCGCCGGTGGACCGAGCCCCCACGGCACCCGAGCTCGATAATCAGTGGCGGTCACGCATGCGTCCCGATCCGCCGGCCAAGTCGGCCACTCCGCCGCACGAGACGAGCGATCCGCCCAGCCCCGCCGCGCCTCCCGCGCTGACGGTGCGACCCAAGCTCAATCTGCAGAAGCGAACCGTGTCCGAAGCCGAGAGCACGTCGCCCGGCTCCACCACGACGACCGAAGGCAAAGCGAATCCCTTTGGCGGCGCCCGTCCCATCGACACCTCGGCGCGCGAGCGGGAGATTGAGGAGCGGCGACAGCAAGCGTTGCGCCAGAAGAAGGAGCAAGAGGAGAAGGCGCGCGAGGAGCGGCGACAGGCCAAGGAGGCCGCCCGCGCCGAGAAAGCGGCGTCGACCCCGACGGCTACCGACGATGGCAAACCCAAGGAGAACGGGGAGACGGCCGGGTCGGTCAAGTCGCCTACAAATTTCGAAGTCCTGGGCCGAGCGACGCAGGAGAACGGTGGCGACACCGGGGCCGATGATGAGCAGGGCGATGACGAGAAGGTCAACGGGACCATCGTCGATGACAAAGAGGTCAAGCCCCAGACGATCGTGCAGGATATCCCTTCGGACAAGACGCGGGAGGCCTGGCGCGGCAACGGCGAGAAGAAGCCGGCCGAGGCGACCCCCAGTGCCACTCCGACGGCGGACGCGCTGGAAGAAGACGGATGGAGCACCGTCGGCAAGTCCAAGAACAGTCGGCGAGGCCCCGCTCAGGCGGCACGAGCCATCGCTTCCTGAGATGGAGTTAGCCCGATCACCTCGCTCTGCTGATGCATGGGGGCGGTTCACAGTGGTTCCGACAAAACACTTGCATTCTGGGACTCCACTTTGCATCTTTCTTCGCTCGCACACTGGTCATTATAAAATATGGTTTCTCGTTTCTCATCTTCCATCCCGGCGCGTGGAGGCCATGTGCGCTGATGCGGGTCTCGTCCACATTCTCATCTCTCTGTGCTGGTTCTCCTTCTGATTCGCCTCTTCGAGATCTGGTTTCGATTTCTAACTCGACCCCTCTCAATTGGCAACGGCCAATGCATCTCCGTGGCGAGACACACTGATGGCAAATGCTTGCGACCCTAGCCACCCGAGCGCCTACCATTGGATAGATGCTCGTCGGTGCTGGGTTTCTTGCTCTCCATCACCGCCGGTCACCTTCGTTTCTCATGACAGGCAGGGCCTGTGCCTCCCCACTACTACCGTCGTCGTCCTTGGTGAATCTGCGCAGCTTCTCCAGCATCGTTCGGCCGAACTCTCTCTTGCCACTCCATCTCCTAGAATCGCTTCAAACAATTCTTAGAGCCCACGTATGCTCACGCGCCTCTCTTTCATTCATTCTTGCTCCGTCTCTAAGTAATAAATAAAATGGACGGCGCTTTCACGGGTGAATTCCGATCTGGGGCGTGTAAATCCTCATGAGAGCACATTTTTTCAATGCCTTGCTCTCCTCTGGCTCGGTATGCTCTTCGTACGCTTGAATGACCGCCGCTGGAGGTGGGTCTCCGAAAATGATAATGGAGGTACGTACTGGTAGCTGTTAGGCGGTCCTGCGCTTGGCGCGCTTAGATCGTCTACGGCGCTTCTTTGGTGCAAAACCCCCTTGTCCCGCTCGAGAATGCCACCCAACGACATTCCACGACAGTGGCATAAAACGCTTTGGAAGAATGCAAAACGCTCCGTCATTCTTCGTGTATCTTCTGCTTTGTTACCGTAGCACTCACTGATCAGACGACACACGGCCCGGTCCAAGACAAGCAATGCGGCTGGCCCAGTTGACGCCATAGTTAAAGGGACCGAACCGCGCCAAGATCTGAGTCAGCACCAGCCTTGGAGGAATCCCTTCTCACGCGCCCCGTCCGTTCAACGCGACAGCTTGCGCTCGAGGATGTCCCACGACGGGAGGGGAATGTGACCGACGATCCCAACGACCACACTGCCACCTTCCCTTTCCACCAGTCGCTCCTTTCAATTCTCAACATACACCGACCTCGGTCCGCCAGATCATCGTCATCGCGTCTCTCCTTGCTGCCTTTTTCAGCTAGTTCATCAGTCGTTTGTACATGTCCGCGACCTTGACGCTCCCCTCGGCGAGCGCTTCCGCCGCCTCTGGCCCCTCGGCCGCTTCCGGGCTCGGCGCCACGTCCATCGTGCTCCAATGTCCCAGATGTGGCGAAGGTCTCTCGGAATACGCAGTCGACAAGAGTGTCGGAAATATTTATGCCAAGGATGAGGAAGCAGCACGGCAACGCAAGCGTGTTGAAGAGCTCGAGGGCCAGGTCCGGATCCTGACCGAGCGGGCGACCACTGCTGGTGAGTGGCACATTTATAGTCGCTCCAGTTTCTCCGTCAATCAACTGATATCGGCTGGTTGTGCGCATCTACCACGATCTAAATGTGTCAACGTCCCGTGATATCATCCCTCGCTAATGATTGTATCAAACAGTGGACCGACTGGCCGACTGTGAGGATGAGCTTCAGCGTCTGAGGAACACGCGAGGAGGACCGGGGTCTCCCTCTGGCAGTCTACGGCTCAACGAGAAGTTCTCCCTTGCGGACAACCGCTCCTCGTCCGCTCCGTCGTTGGCTCCTCACTCCCCGTCCTCCCCATCGCGTTCGCACTCTCCCAATCCTTCCTCGGGGAGCAACAACGTCAACAATGCCACCACCATCAACTATAACAACACGAGCAACGTTGGCCGCTTTTCTTCCTTTCTCTCCGCACGGCGTGCCAATTCCCAGCAGGCATCGTCCACGGGCTCCATGCTTCCCACCAACAACACCGATCTGAAAGCGGCTCTCAGTCGCGAACAGGCGTTACGACAACAAGCGGAAGGGAAGTTATCAGAAGCCAATGGGGAGCTGGAAGAGCTGAGCGCGCAGCTATTTCAACAGGCCAACGAGATGGTCGCCACGGAACGTAGGGCACGAGCCAAGCTGGAAGAGCGCGTCGAGATGCTGGAACGTCGAGACCGGGAGAAGAGGAAACGATTGGAGAGGCTGGAGGGTGCGGTCGAGAGGATTCAACGAGTGCGAAATATGCTATCAACTTCATCATGAGCAACACATTGGGTTGCCTCGTTCGATCGGGACGAGTCACAGTCGTGACAGCGGAGTTGGCTCAGGGGCCAACGGGTCGTGAGTGAAATCGGAGTAAGCGTGCGCGTGCTTTCCTACTAGCGACAGCTGGTAGCTTATTATACCCCTCTACTAATGCAAGTATCTCTCAATCTCAATCAAGTGTCCAATTTTACATTTCAGAATCCTTAGCCTGGACTAAGGTTGATGGTCTTCTCAATCTCAATGCTTGCAGCAACTGAGCTGCTGTTACGCTCCATGATTGCAGAGATCTGTTCACGTCATTCTCTTTACTTATGTTTCTGAAATCGAGCATCAAAAGCTCTGATGCTCGGCGTGTGTGAGGAGATGCTATATTTGTTGCTTTGTGCCATGGAACGGGGTATCTATCTGAACCGGTGCGCCTCCGCTTTCCCATTTGGATGCACCAATAATCCTTCACAGCAAATTTTCCCCTTCATGGACGCTGAAAATATGATACAGTCTGGCCGGTGGGCATATCACTGAGCTCCCTCAACCCTAATATGGGAATCGCACGCTCACTCTTCTTCACAGGACCACTGGTACTTTCGGCAGGCGTTTCAATGCCTTGGGTTTCGTTATCTGCGCTGCCATCGACGCCAATACGCCCCCGGACTGTACCGAGCGGCCGAAATCGCTCGCAACCTTTTTCAAGTCGCTGGGAGGACCGACTCTATTTCCGTCCTGCTTCATCACAGGATGAGGTTTCGTTCTGATCCCGCTAGGAACCTTACTGAAGCTTCTTGGAGAATCGTCTTCACTTAGAAGAATTTTCGACTGGACCCCATTCGGACTGTGGTCGGCCTGACGCTGTTGTTCGTCCCGCGCTCTCAACCGTGCGGCCTGCCGGGCACTTGTCACGATCACGATCGCGCTCTCTCGGTCTTTGCATATGATATCAGCATCGTTAAACTTCCTCTTCAGGAACAAGCTTTCTGCGGGAGTATAAATCTGGATGCCCCGTCTGGTCAGCGAAGAGAACAAGGGGGGATCGAAAGCGATCTTGAGCACCGATCAATACAGCGTGGAAGATAAGAACTCGTTTCCTTCACAGCACATACCTTCTCCGGAACGCCTCCGTCTCGGACGCTATCTGGGTCGATGCGGCCCATCGAGTCGCGCTTGACTTTCCACGCCTCGTGCTGGATGACACCGTCAGACTTGGACCCGAATGCTTCTTCGATGGGCCAAATGAGAGTGTTCTCCAACCTCCGCGGAGATACATTCTAAGATGAGGTCCTCTTCATCCATCTTCCGTAATTCTACGTGCTCACCATCAGCCAGGCATCCTTCAGATGATCGGCGAGCCGGTCGGAACCAGTGGACGTGAGGATCACCGGTCAATCTCACCTTCGAGGTCCTCCCCGACTGCCTTGTATTCAAGACGCTGCAGCCGCCAGTCGTCAATGCCTCTGATCGCGGTTCTCACCACCGGCATTCCCGACAAGGCCTCGAGCGCCGCGCTGAGGGGACGGTCTCCCAGAGCCGGGAAAACTGATGCGACCATGCGCTGGTAACGGTTCGGGAGCGGGGTGGCTATCGTCACACTCGTGAAGATGCTCGTGAGAACTATAAGGTACGTGGGCAGATGCATCGTGGTGGTTGGTGTTACTGCCCCTTATCAGGAACTTCAACAGCTTAGACCCATCACAGCCAGCAGTATCTGCAGCTGGCCACGATACCCATCACCGTTCTCGGAGTTATGCTATATAGCACCCCACCGAGAGAGTCTGGGCTTCGCTTGCTGAGCCATTTGTCTCGTCTAACGCCGCGTGAGCCGTTGTTGCTCGTCAACTCAAAACATGCCCCTGCAACGCACCAACAAGCGTACGAGTACGAGGAGGATTACACGACCTTCCCCGTTGACACTTGACATGGCGTCTGCTCAACGTACGCAGGTCTCTATCCATACGGTGAATCAAGTCCCTAGTTTGTTGGTAGTGACGTCTAGCTCCATGCAAGGAGTTGTTCTGCAACATCGCTCGTTAACTACCGGCATGTAGGAGGTGATCAGCATTCACCAGTACCCTGACGACAGTCATCCGTGATGCGATCCCATGATTCCTCGTTCACCGAGATCGATGTACGGACCTTCGAGCAGCGGAGCGCCTCTCGAGGATTAACACCCGACACCCTTACATCAAGAAATGGTACTATGGACATAATGAAACGAACTTGGCCAACAAGAACTATGGCCGCTGGGAACCATTCTCGAAACGCCCCGAAATGGCAGGTCTTGCTTAAGATGGGCTGTTAAGGTACCACTGCAACCTTTGGTATCGTTTTCCACGCCGACGACCTCGCGATTCGCGTTCCTAGCGACGACCACATGGCCGGGGACGTGGTGGTGGATTGCAACGACCGGCCCGCATCCGTGACCATCTCGCTGAATTGATCACTGATGTCCTCGTACGGTTCTCCAGTGACCCCGAGGCCAGCTTGCTCGATCAGCCGATGGAACTCCCGGTTGTGCTGTCGATACAACATCACGTTGTTGATGGCTTGGTCGCGACCTCGGCACATCTCCTGCGCCCCGTCTTCCGTGATTTGCGCGATCCGTTCCTCTTCCTGGGTGAGTTCGCGGAGCTACACAACATACGTGGTGTCATCAGCATTGAAGATCTCACGGGACTGTGGGTTACAGGAACCGAAGGGCGGATGGGTGCGGGCGACGGAGTCAGACTGCCTCCTTCACTCACCCTTCTTAACTTCATGATCTCCAGCTGTCGACGCATGATCATCTGTTTCGCAGGGATATCAGCCGTCAATCTAGAGTTGGGAAACTTCTGGAACATTGACCCACCATTGTCTGGAAACAATTGGACGAGAGCTTCTCATCATCCCAGATGGTCAACTCTATAAACACACATTTTGTTAGCCGTCTGCTAATGACTGTGGTAGTTTCTTCCCACTCACCGTGCCGCACTAGCGCTTCCAGTCGTTGTACCGCTGCTGGGTCCGCCGCTTCGATTTGCGATACTGCCCGTTGCGCCGTTGCACGCTGCGTCTCTGCCTGTTGCACCTCTGCCTGCTGCACCGTCTGGCGGTCGTTGCCTCTTTGTCCCCGATTGCGCCACATTCTGACTCCCTTGGCAACCAGAGGAGGACCAAAGACGGCCGTTCCAAGCAGCCCAAGTACTAGTTCCGGCGGCCATTTTTGGTCGTTGGCCTTGCGAACCCGACCGTTGCTATCCCCTTGGGTGGCTACAGGTACTGCGGTGACGACGGTACCACTCGCAGCGCAGAACAGAACAATGCGAGGAAGAAGACGCATAGTCGAGAGTGTCGCGATGTGGACGGAGCGGCCAGCGACGAGCGTACGAATACTGTCTGGTACTGTATCTGAGCGCGCCAAGCTCGAGCTTCGTGGGATTGGACCTTCCACCGAAGAGACATGGGTCTCTTTTTAAAGTGTCAGCGCGGCCTTCCCACTCAGGCTCGGTCGAGGCATTTTCTTACTCGATACGGGAGCTTTTGCTCGTACCATTATCGTGTTTCCAGAACGATATCCAGTACGTCAGGTAAGTTACGAGGCACTCTACAATTCGCAAAAGGGTCCAGACTAATTTATTGACTCGAATAGTTTTCAGCCCTGTCTAGTGTTGTGGCCGTTGCCTCGTGCGTATCGGATCGTCTCTTCGACTCCCGCATCAGCGATTGGTCAATTCGATACTACTATCGTGAGAACGACAGGTGAAAGCAATTCTCTACTGTTCTGTTGATGACAGTAAGGGTATCCTTTGTCGTCTGACTATCGGAGACAAACCGCTGCCGTCGTTATCAGTCTGGAGAAGGAGCGGTCCATCGCCGTCGGTTCGACCACGACAAGAAGCTCGTTAGCGTTGTCGTTGTTTGCTTCCAACGCGATGGAGCCAAGTTCAACTCCTCAACTCGCTATCGCCGGTGGCAAGCTGCTCCTCGGCATCATATCAGTTAATATTTTCGGGAGCGATTAACCGGCATCGGATACCGGTACAAGGATAAACGGAGTGAAAAGAATACACTGCCAATCGAGGCTCATCTACAAGCTAGATGACCATGGGCATTTTTACTGCTGGCTTGAATCCTGGCGACTTGAACCCCTGAGCCGCCTGTCCGGCCAAAGCCGACCATTTGGCGCCCGACGTCACAGACTCGCCCATATCTGTAATCATCCGATGGAGATCGATCTCCGGACGGCTTCCCGGACTTTGTTTCCTTCGACCGACGTTTCCGTCCCGGTTGTTCATCCTCCTTTGCCTATCCTCCTTATGTCTCCGGGGCTGGTCACCTGTGCCATCTTGGCCTCGGACTCTGGTTGATCCTCCCGCTGCTGTTTGCTCTGCGTTCCGCTGCCGTTTTTTTCGGAGTTCTTTGCGATAGCCCATGACAACGGTGGTGGCATACTTGCGATCGTTACAGTTCTGGATCGCCCAATCTCTGGACCACTAAAGGAAAAATCCCGTCAGGCCATGCAATGGAATTCAGCCCGAACGGCCAATCCACCGCATGGAATGACGGGTCGATGATCAGCATTCGACTCATCCCCGAGATGTCAAATTAAAATCCAACCGTCGAATCAAGAGGGATGTGGCAAGCACTTCAGTGCAACCTTACCGTGGCCGGATCTTGGAAGTCCACCGTTTTATCCTTTATCTCGATATCAGCAACGCTGACCGCGTGTCGCCAATGAACTTAGGACTATGCAAGAAAAGGGCGGACATACAAGCACTTCTCTACAAATCTTGGTCAAATCCGCATGGGGCATGTCGCGGACCGCTGGATGTTATCATCAACCCATCAGCTGATGCTCTTCTCCTACCAGTCAGTCACGCTGGTTCCTGCAGAAAGAATCACCTTTGGAGTCTTTCTCAACGGCTTCTCTCTCGCGCTGATTCTTCACCCAACGATTCGCTTGCTTGACAGCGTCTCCCACGATCGGGATCCTCTCGAGAGTTCTTTTCTGGATGGTGAACCGTCCTTCCTGGTGGGCTTCTTGTCGCGGATCCGAGAGAGAGAACTGCTGCGTCTCACGACCACCATTTCCTCGACGAAGAGGTGTCGCGCTAAGGATGGTACTGCAAGCTACGCAGAGGAAGACATGGAGAAAACGCATGGTGATATGATATGTTTAGGTCGTCGAAGTAGCGGGTCAAGAAAAATTCATGTAGCGCGAGGTTACCACTACCGGATTCTAAGTCCGTCTCGCTTGAAAGTATCCATCAACAACAACGGCGATGCATCTCTTCTTATTACGTTCAGGGTTCTATCCGACCTCGCATGCGCAAGCCAGGTGTTGGTCGATGCGAGCCAGCGCATCTCGCGAGCCAAGTGCTGCAAATACGTGGTGGGATTCGGGTATCTATTCGTTTCACGAAACTCGAGAGTTTACTTGCGCCCACGATGTCTCTGGGAGGTTGGCGGATATGGGAAACATGGTAATCAATCTCAGCACAACTGGATACGACACGGTCATGAGAAGAAACGAGACAATACCGTCTATCAACGCGAGGCAATGCTGAGATGGGGAAGGAAGTCGTCAACCCCCAGGTGCCTCAAGCGCGATACGACAACGAATAATCCACACGAGCAAGTCTGCCACTTACGACCGCGCGTCTACGTCTAGAATCGGGACTCGGCTCGCTCGGACTGAGGAAGAGCGGAAACGGAGTTCACCTCTTCTCTTCTTCACGCTGACGGAGATGAAAGCTTCTTCATCAGACCGAGATGACAGTAGTGATTGATCCCCGTCGTCACCCTAGCGATGAACATCATTCTCCTTCGTTCATCATCTCACGCATGACGAAGGTGAGCTGACCCGTGGTCGAGGTGTTTTTTTTTTTCCCCACCACACTTAATGCAATAAAACACTGTACGTTATCAGACGAGCAGTCTGCCATCGAGGCGACGGCAGATACTAATGGTGCGTACCAATTGGCTCCCAACTGTGGTTGACAACTCGATCATTTACTTTCGACCATTGTACAAACTGAGAGGTTGGAAATTTCATCTTCAGCTCCTTGGAAGTAATGTCGATGATTGGTCTCTTCCCGCATCACACTTTCCAAAAGAGATGTTCTAACTGAGGACAGTGTGTTAGCCAACGACGACTACAACGACTACAACGACTGTAGAGCCAACACTCTTCTCTTCTCTTCCTTAGAATCGCCGATGATGATGATGATGATGATGATGATCAGCGCCTTCGAATAGCGAGCAGGCATCCTAACTGCACATTTTGTAGGCTTACGGTATGTAGGTTAGATAAGATAGTAAGTTATGTCTAAAAAGACTAAGGCTGACTATTGACGAAGTTGATCTTTTCGTTGAGTCATATGATGTTCTTAATTGGACCTCTGTACGTACAACTGACGTAAGGTAAAGATTCCTCGCACGATGCTATGCTATGCCGTGCTATGCAATGAGAAAGCCTTCACCTTTCCATCTTCCCTTGCTTGCTTCTCTCGACACCTCCTTTATCTTCTCTTTTGCTTTTGATGGTAAATGCTCATCATCAGAATTGACAGAGGCCCCAGATAATTACCCGAAGATATTAGGTATGCATGCATGTATGTATAATCCTTTCATACAATTCAAGGAACCACCACAGGACGCACTTTCGCTACCGAAGCCGGTACAGCTTTCAACCTCGACGCCGCTGCCGCCGATCCCTTTTGCAACGCCTCCCTCGACGAATCTCCGAGTTGGGACCAGAACGCATCTGACTTCAGATTATTGACCAGCTCCTCTGGCGCAGTCTTCTCTGAATGGTAGGTCATTCCACCCTTATATCGACGTTGATTGACCACTCGACGATCGCTGGGGGGCAGTCGTGATAAGGCTCGTTCGGCTTGTCGAGCCCGGGCTGCTTCCCGTGTCTTTCGACGCTGCTCGAGAACAATCGGCGTGGCGAGGTCGCGCTTGCTGCAGATCTCGGTGTGCTCCCAGTGTTTCTTGGTGTGGAGGTCATGCTGTTCGCCGTATAACTGTTGTTTTAAACCATTCAATGGAGTCAGCAGCTGCTAGATCCTTCAAGAACTTGGGGAAAAAAGGTCCAAGCAACATGAGCACCGAGAGGGATAGGATAAGAAGGAGAGGCAAAGAGTGAAGGCCGGGGTTTAACGGGACGGGATTCCTTACCGCGGGCCCTCGGAATTGATACCACCATGTTAGAGTCTGGCCGGGTTGCAATTGTCCGCTTTCTTGAAGCCATTGGAATAACTACCGTGATTCTCCGTCAGTGGCGTCACTTGGTGGGCTAAACCAGGGAGCGCTCCAGATAGCTTGGGCAGTGGACGGGTTCTATTACCTTGGCCTCGTAGCATTCTTGGTAAAGCGTGCCTGGGGTCATCTTTGCCAATTCTGGTTGGATCATTCATACATCAGTCATTGGGTCTCATCGCCGTTCGATACGTCCACAGGCGCCGCTCGACTGATACCAATCCAGACAGGATACACGGAAAAGATTCAGAGACTCACCTCGTTGATCATCTTCCACTTCGAGCTTTTCGCTACGGCTCTGCCACCACTCATTCGCCACTTTGGTGCTCGCAAGAAAGCCTAGCGACCCGGTCCACAACGCAAAGGGGACCATTAAGTCCTGATTCTCCTTTCCGGAGCCAGTTTCTGACGAGGGAATCTGTCCCAGCGTTTGTCCAGTCTGGGGCGGGATGACGGCTACCTCCTGAGGGGTTGATTGATCTCCAGATTCTCCGCTGGTCACTGGAACCGCCGTAACAATGTCGATTGAAGTCGTGGTGAGCAACGCCACGAGCGGCAGCAAGAAATGTTTCATGATGACAGGTACCCGCTGCTGTCAAACAGCCACCACATCCAGAACGCCACGCGAGATGGACACCTCCTTCTTGAGCCTCTACTGGGCAACGGCATCCTAAATACCGGTTCGTTCTTCAGCGATGCCGCGTGGACCTTGCCAAGCTCGGTCGGAGTCTTGCAGTAAACTCTGCAGCGCGTCATTTTACGGCCCGGTTGGTTTGTTGGCCGGTGCGTCCGAGGAATCGTTTCGAGTACGAAAAGTGTCGAGTCCAAGCACAGAATACCAGGATGGAAGGCCGTGGCGACGTACGAGTACGAGTACCAGGTACTCGTAACGGGTCCCTCCGCTGCGACGATTCTGACCGTTCATCATGGTGAACGGGGAAACGATGTCTTGCTTCCCCGAGGAGTTGTTGTTTTCTCGTCTCCGACTTTATTGAGCCGGGCTCGGGCCGTTGGACGTGCCGTTGTCCGCTCGTACCTGCAACTCTTTCTGCAAGCTGTGCGTCTGCCGACGGCCACGAGCGGGAGAATCCCACGTGTGGGAATGGGGGGATGATGCATGTCTTGACAAATCTGACGTTCTTCTCGTTGCAAACACCAACACGAAAATCTCGTATCGTCGGTGCCAAGTCTCGATCGAGAATTGCGGAAGTCGTCCGGGTAGCGGCGGAAGCATGGGGGCCAGAGCACAACAACAGGGCGACACGATAGGGCGCGGTAGCAAATGGGAAGGTGAGAGCTCAGACATGGAGGGGTAGGGTCTGCCAGAACAGCGCTCCGCTGAGCTCAGGTCGTGAGGCCCAGCCATCAGATAGAGGTTCCCATTCCATGTGGTGCTATGAAGAAAAATAGGATTGAGCAAGGGAGCAGAGTTCATTCAAAGGGGTATCAACTGGGAAAGGTACGAAAAAAGATGACATGGTAGTTGTACGCTAAGTTGCCTTTGAAAGTAGAGATGCGATGGAAACGCGCAGAACGAGGTAACCAAAAACAAGCAATATCAGGTAAGAGATCGTTTGGATGGTCGGCCATGTTCTTGATGTTCGTCCGATAGATACTAGGTTGCCCAAGGAAGATGAGATTGGCTCCTGAACTGAAGCACCGGATGACTTGGCCGGTTGATAGGTTCCAAGGGAAAGCCGAGGAGTACCGTGCTGACGCTGCGATAGCGAGTCGAGCTCCTGCACCATGGCAATGCTGAACTCGAAGATGCGCCCCGATTCGGCCACGATTTCTCGGCGCTCGTCACCCGTCAGAGTGTGGTCGACCTCGGCAAAACGAGCTTTGAAGTCGCGTTTAATGTCCTCGCCGTCTTCATTGCCAGGGAAATGGAAAAAAGAGAGTCCTCGATATTGCGCCGTCGGTTGTTCCTGCGTCTCCTCAGATAGTTTTTCTTCCCGAAAGACGCCCTCACTCTTCTGCTGGGATTGTGCCCAAAAATCTTCCCCAGCAGCGTACAGCTGCGATCGAATCCAACGTCCGCCGGAGAAGAGGGCCATGTAGAAGATCCACGCATAGGCGAGCACCAGATGCGGTTTTTCCGCTATCGATATGCGAATATGTGACACAAAGGCCTGCAGGTTTGGGAGCGTCGGACCAGATCCATGCATGTTTCCATTCATGCCCTCGTGGTCCAGATATGCAAGGTCATCCTTGAGCGCCCTCGTGCGCATGAGACTCGGAACACAGAGCTGGCGTAAAACATCCCGGATGCGATCACCCCCATGTTGAGTCGAAGCCTCGCCATCTCGTCCTGGAGTCATCCATGTATCTTGCAGGTCGCTTGGATGATGTCGTCCATCGAGTTGGAGCTGCTCGACCCATAGCTTCTCAAATGCGTAGTACACCTGCGCGAAAGCACCGATGCCGGACGCGTATGCCTGAGGAGAAGTTGCCGAAAGGGGAACTGCAAGCGGCAGGTAGAAGACGACCAGACGGTTGAGCTCGGTATGCAGTTTCCTGGTAGTGGTAGACCGTTAAGGAAACGTCTCGGTTGCGACGCCACAAGAAACCACTCTGTGGCTGAGTTATTACTCACCTCGTCGCCTTGTTGATTTGCTCATGAAGCGGTCGGGACTCGTCCATGATTGCGTGAGAGTTGGATGTATGAACAGCAATCTTGTTTAGGGAAGATGATGAGATGACATATGTATGTTGATATTAATGCTAGGCAGCGGTAATGACAGTGGGCGGGCACAAATGGCCATAGATATTGTTGCCTCACGGTGAATCTAATCTCAAACGGCCTGCTGATAAGATTCCCGCGTGTGCCGCGTCCACGCGCGTTTGACGCGTGGGGAAACGGTGATGATGATGATGTCACGCGGGCACGGCGGGGTGGTGGGGCATGTTTCATGAACTTCGCAGTGAATCGCACAAGCACAACATTCGGACTTCATATTGATTTAGTAAATACTACCTTATCTTTGAGTTGTTTGCTAAGATGTCGTTGGGTGTTGCGTTGATTGGAAGCGGTATGTTCTTCTCCACCCTGTTTGATCCCACCAAGAAACACCTGCTGACCTTGCCCCAAGGCATTTTTGCTCGAGAAGAGCATCTGGTATGTCAGCAAAATACATAAATGAATTTAATGGCGTGCTCAGAATCTAAACAAAATGACCGACTATCACCTAGCCTGCTATTTGGAAAACACCCCAATTGACCCTTCGGGCTGTCTATTCGCGAAGCTACAAGTCGGCCGAAGTCGTTGTAGCGGGCACACCAAAGATCGACCTGTATTCTGAAGATGCAGGCGAGGGGAAGACCTACGCGGACTTGCTCAAGCGTAATGATATCCAGGCTGTGATTATAGCGTAAGGCTATCAGTTTTATATACACGTATCAAACACCGAGCAATCCCAACTCTGACTTGCACATAGACTTCCCATTGTCGCTCAACCGCAATACATCGAGGCGGCCTTAAAAGCCAACAAGCATGTGTTGTCTGAAAAACCAATTGCAAAAGATTTGAAAGACGCCGAGAGTCTACTTAAGTTCTATCAAGACCTGAAGAGCAATAATGCACAAGAACGAGCCACGTGGAGTGTCGCCGAAAACTTCCGCTTCCATCCCAGCTTGCTCTACGCGCGAGAGCAGATCCAGCAGATGGGACGACTCTTTGGATTTCGCGTGACCATGTATAGCAACGTGAAGCTTGGCGGGAAATACTTCGGTCAGTCTTTTCCCCCCATTTACTGCCCATCCACGCGGGTGACACAATGAATGGAGCAGCTCAGCAGTAGTAGCCAGTAATCGTCATTACAACGATGATGATCACCACCTTGACTTCCGTCGCACTTACGATGAAGATTAGCTTGATCTTCATGGTAATAGCGACGATGGTCATTGGTGGTTACTCTTGAGCTGCTCCATTTATTTCGTCACCCGCGTGCCCTCCCATTCATCCTCACACATGAGCTTTTCCGACTGATATTCGTAACAATGGGAGGAGAATCACAGAAACCGCTTGGCGCAAAACTCCCTCCTATCAAGGCGGATTCTTGCTCGACGGAGGCGTGCACTACGCCGCCGCGCTCCGTTTCCTGCTCGGTGAATCGAACCGCATCGTCAAACTCTCGGCTCAAACAAGCCAGCTCCAACCGCACCTTCCACCAATCGACACACTCGACGCCGTACTGCGCTCCGAGTCAGGTGTTTCCGGGATCTTCAGCTTATCATTCGGCACGACGTTCCCGGGCTCCGATTCGGAATACGCTATTGCGTGCGAACAAGGCACTGTAACCATCTCGAAAGCAGGGAAAGTGGTGATTCGCGATCGTGAAGGCAAAGAAGACGAGAT
>QQTW01000108.1_pt1 | contig 45658 bp, 52 predicted proteins | sample 1904831 | NCBI WGS metagenome assembly QQTW01 (sample SAMN09435610, study PRJNA476489) | Subsurface metagenome, whole genome shotgun sequencing project.
AGTATTACTAATGCTGATTTTACCGATGCAATTTTAGATCGGGCGCAAATCAAAGAATTGTGCGCCAAAGCAAGTGGTATAAATTCAAAAACTGGGATTGAAACTCGTTACTCTTTAGGATGTCGATAAAGCGCGTTGGTGTAATTGGTGGGGGACAACTAGCCTTGATGATGGCTATTGCTGCCGAGAAGCTAGGTGTAGAATTAGTTATACAAACGCCAAATAAAGACGACCCAGCCGTAGCGATCGCCCAATCGACTATTTTTGCCCTTATAAATGATGCCACAGCTACAGCTACCTTGGCGACGCGCTGCGATGTCGTTACTTTTGAAAATGAGTTTGTCGATTTAGCAGCTTTAGCACCCTTAGCCGAGCAAGGTGTATGTTTTCGTCCAAGCTTACAAGTTTTGTCACCTTTATTAGATAAATACCACCAACGTTGTTACTTACAACAAATCGGCTTACCTGTGCCTAAGTTTGCTACTTTAGAAGATTCTGAGCCTTGGCAATTTCCTTTAGTATTAAAATCTCGTCGTCACGGCTACGATGGGCAAGGTACTTTTATTGTTAAAGATGCTGATACCTTAGTTCAGTTAACCAATGCAAGTAAAAAGACATCTTTTTTAGTTGAGGAATTTGTACCTTTTGCAAAAGAATTAGCCATAATTGCCGCGCGATCGCCCAATGGTGAAATTGTTACTTATCCAATAGTTGAAACTCAACAAAAAAACCAAGTTTGCCATCGCGTTATTGCTCCGGCGGATATTAGCTTAGAACTTACCATTCAAATTCAGAAAATAGCTTGTAGTTTACTGCATAATCTCCAAGCAGTGGGGATATTTGGAATAGAGTTATTTTTAGTGGGCGATCGTCAAGTATTAATCAATGAAATTGCCCCTCGTACTCACAATTCCGGGCATTTTACCCTAGATGCTTGCGAAGCTTCCCAATTTGAGCAGCATTTACGCGCAGTTTGCGACTTGCCTTTAGGGAACACTGCTTTACGCGCTCCGGCGGTAATGGTGAACTTATTAGGTTATGAAGAATCAGAAAATGATTATTTAGTCAAGCGCCAACAATTAGCCGCTTTACCTAACGCTTTCTTGTATTGGTACGACAAAAAAACATCGCACCTGGGCAGAAAATTAGGTCATGTCACCGTGTTGTTAGATAGTAATACAGAGGCAGAGGAAACCGCCCAAATAATTGAATCTATTTGGTACGTCTAATTGTAGAGACGTAGCACTGCTACGTCTCTACAATATTTAGATAACCTTAGACTGTGGTGGAAGTTGATCCAGTAGTAGGTTGTGCTTGCATTGGTTCTGGAGTCGAGGTTTGAACCGAGTCCTCTGAGAATTGCGTCCACTCTGTATGGAAGAATCCTTCTTTATCGGTGCGCTCGTAAGTGTGAGCGCCAAAGTAATCTCGTTGAGCTTGAGTGAGATTTTGAGGCAAGCGATCGCGTCTATAACTATCAAAATAGTCCAAGGAGGCGCTAAAAGCCGGAACAGGAATCCCTAATTTTGCCGCCGATGATAATACTTCGCGCCAAGCGGTTTGTCTATCCAAAATTGTTTGTCTAAATTCTGGAGCAAGTAGTAAGTTAGGCAAATCTGGATGTTCGATAAAAGCGCTTTGAATTTTACCTAAAAATCCCGCCCGAATAATACAGCCACCTTTCCAAATCCGCGCCATTTCGCTCAAATTGAGGTTGTAGGAATACTCCTTAGATGCCGTACTTAGTAATGCCATCCCTTGAGCGTAGGAACAGATTTTAGAGCAGTAAAGAGCATCGCGGATAGCATCAATAAAAGTCTTCGAGTCTCCCTCATACTTGCCTGTAGGGCCAGTTAGAATTTGGGAAGCAGATGTACGCTCTTTTTTGTAAGAAGACATGATTCGGGCATTCACCGCCGCCGTCATTGTGGGAATACATACCCCAAGTTCTAAAGCACTTTGTACCGTCCAACGTCCCGTACCTTTTTGTCCGGCCGCATCCATAATCAAATCCACCAAAGGTTGATTTGTATCGGTATCAATGTATCTAAAGATATCGGCAGTAATCTCAATTAAAAATGAATTGAGTTCCTCTGTCTTATTCCACTCAGCAAAAATTTCATGCAATTGTCGATGATTAAGACCTAAAGTATTTTTCAATAGATCGTAAGCTTCAGCGATTAGCTGCATATCGCCATACTCAATGCCATTATGTACCATTTTGACATAGTGACCAGCGCCACCAGGGCCAATATAAGTTACACAAGGGCCATCTTCTACTTGAGCGGCGATTTTCGTCAAAATTGGCTCCAAAAACTCGTAAGAGCTTTTCGTGCCTCCAGGCATCATGCTAGGGCCATTTAAAGCCCCTTCTTCGCCACCACTGACACCCATACCAATAAATCTAAAACCCATTGGTTCGAGTTCACGAGTACGTCGAGCAGTATCATCATACAAAGAGTTGCCACCGTCAATAATGATGTCTCCTTCGTCGAGCAAGGGTTTAAGCCCGTCAATAACACCATCTACGGGCGCACCTGCTTTGACCATAATTAAAATTTTGCGCGGACGCTCTAAAGAAGCGACAAAATCCTCAATAGAGTAAGCAGCATGAACATTTTTCCCTTCCGCCCGCGTGTGCATGAAAGCATCGGTTTTTTCGGGAGTACGATTGAAAACAGAGATAGGAAAACCATTACGCTCGACATTCAGCGCTAGGTTTTCACCCATAACTGCTAGACCAATTACGCCAAAACTTTGTTGTGCCATAAATATTAACGGGTTAATGCACTATGCGTTCAGTAGGGGTTGATTCCTTTTTAGGGTAGCCGGATTTTATCAGTTCTTTACCATTGAAGAAATTAAAATCTAGAAAAAAGCCCAGCAAAGGTCAAAAAAGAGAAATTTTGACCTTCGCTTACTATTTGTAAACATATAAATAATTTTTGTTTGTATCTAGTTCAACAATTCTCTTGCAAAATTGAGATATCTAGTTTGAAATTGTCAGGAGTACCCATAATTATGCTGGCTTATATTCTGGCGTTAGCAGTCGGTCTTGGTAGCTTTGCCCTTTATATGGCTGCCTTCTTTTTTCCAGAATTACATCGCAAAAATGATTTTATCTGGAGTGGGGTAGGATTATTCTACGCTTTGGTATTGTGGGTGTATGGAAGTCGCATTACGGGCGGGTTATTGCTCGGTCACGCTGCAAGTGTCGCTTTATTAGGTTGGTCTATTAGTCAAACTTTGCAGTTGCGCCAAAAGCTTACGCCCAAAGCCCAACAAACAATACCAAGTACCGCCGCCGTTACAAGTACGATCGAACAAGTATCAAAATCTGTTCCGGCGGCAGCTTCTGGAGTTGGTGGCGCTGTTAAAGGCTTAACAAACCAATTTCAGCAGTTGTTCAATAAATCAACTCCACCAAAAACCCCCGTTGCACCTAAAACTACTCCCAAGTCGCAAGTAAATTCAAGAGTTGAAATAATTGATAATCGTACTCCTTTACCAGAGGCGCAAGTAGTAGAAACTCCAAGCGAACCAGTTGATGAGACTAATATCTCGGCAGAAGTTGCACCAGCCGCCACAGGGGCGGTAGAAACTCTTGAGGTTGCGCTACCCTTGACGGAAGAAAAAGCAATTTCTCAGGCGATAGAGGCTGTTTCAACCCAAGTAGAGGAGCAACCCTTGGTAGCTATCCCGCCGCACCCACCCGATCTTGAGCTTGTAGAAGCCGCGATTAAAGACGCAGAGGAAAAGCACCAACCCGTATCGCCGCCAGAGGTGGAAGAAACGGAAAACCCATCACCTAGTTAGTAAAAGGAGGGAGTATTTTACATACTCCCTGTAATTTAACTATCCTTGATTAGCTAAGGAATATGCTATATCCTTACCAAAGGGATCAGTTAGATGCGCCCATTCAGCTTGAGGAACATCTACACCTAATTCAATTACATGGCGATCGGGATCGAGTACGTAAAACGATCGCATAATAGTATGGTCAACCGCACCTAAAACCGTAATTCCCTCAGTTTTACAGCGCTCGTGTAACTGGGCTAATGCCTGTTCGTCACTGACATTAAAACAAAGATGAAATAATCCTGTTTGCTGCTTCTGTGGCGCTGTTGCATGGCTACCAACTTCAGTTAAAGCTAGGTCGTGATGGTGTTTTCCGGCACTATAAAACCACATTCTACCCCGTTCCCCTACTCGTTGCATCCCTAAAATTTCGCGGTAAAAGTAGTCGCTACTCTCTAAGTTTTTGACTTTTAAAACAACGTGATTAATTCCTTGTAAAGCCATTTGATTTAATGCCTGTCTAAACTAATTCGTCCTGCGCCATACTGAATAATCATCAATAATCCGCCAAAAATAGCGAGATTTTTCATAAACATAATTTGCTGGATTCGATCGGCAAAATTAGTATGGAAAATTAAGGTGGCTGGAATCAGAAAAATTGCTAAGGCGATCGCACCCCAACGTACTTTATACCCTAGCAATACCGATAACCCGCCCCCTAACTCAACGGCAACAGTAGCGAGGTACAGTAACCCCACAAGCGGTAATCCATTTGCTGCCATATACTGTTGAGTACCCGCCGGATTCATTATTTTATTGAACGCTGACCAGAGAAAAAGTGCTGATAATAAAATCCGCGCTATTAGAGAAATTACATTTTTTGAGGTGTATAAACCGCGATCGCGCCCATTGCTGGTATTTTCTACTTCTGAATTCATTCTCATGGTTTTATTACTCTTATTAATGTACTAATACGTACTAATTATTGGTAGCATAGATTTTGTTCGCATGCAAACAGTCTGCGGTGAGAGTCAAAATAAATTCTTCAGTTTTGCTAAAGCCGCCTGAATCTGCTGCAATTCCTCACCACTTAAGTTGTCAAAGCGCTGTTTGAGATGAGAGATATGGGCGGGGAAGGTTTCGGTAAATACTTTTTCTCCCGCAGGAGTTAGCACGGCGATAAAACTACGTCGATCTTCTTTTGGTACTTCTCTGCGTACCAAACCTTTTTTCTCTAAACGGTCAATAATGCCTGTAAGCTCGCCTTTAGTAGTAAGGGTTTTTTCTGCCAGCTTATTAAAAGTCATGCCCGAAGTATTACCCAAGGTGCTAATAATATCAAATTGAGAAGAAGTTAAACCCATTTGACGAATTTGGGTATCAGAGTAACTTCTAAAACTTTGATAAGCCCAGACTAATTCCCGCACTGTTGCCATAAATGGCTGTTTGGCGGCAACTCCAGTTATAGATATACTATTAATTTCTGATAGGTGGTTTTCTGGGGATTGATTCACTTATTTAAGATTCTTGAAGATAATTAATTGCGGCTGCTAGTTTTGTGGGGTAGCCTTCAGCAAATCGTTCAAACCATAACCCCTCAGTAGATAATGGATCTAGTTGTTTTAACCAAGCTTTGGCGCGAAGTTTTAACGTTTCAATTTGTTTTAATTGCTCTGCTTGTAGTTGTTGCTGTTTTAGTTGCGATCGCTCTTGGTCTTGTTCTATGTAACTAGCTTTAACTTGCGATAAAATATTATCGATTACTGGCGGGTCATTTTTTAAAGATTTGGGCGTAACTGGTTTAGCCAAATCAGCATAAACTTCTGCTAGCAGGCTATCTATATCGGAACTAGGCGCAAGGGGCGGAGTTTTTGGTTGCGGTTTGGTTATCTTTGCACTTTGTCCGTCGTCGGCTTCAATTTGGGACAACAGTTTATCAATTGCATCCATATTTTGCCATTTGAAAAGATTTAACGCTGCTATTATAACAGCGTTAAATTAGTTATTGCTAAACCTAATTAAAGCAAAGAAATTAATTTAGTTATAATTAGTCATTAATAGCGTTTGTTAGAACATCCGCAAGACTCATATCTTCCATATCATCTAGAGTAATAGCATCGCAAATATCAAACTTTGCACCCACTCCTTGCAATTGATCGTCTAAAGCTTTAAGAAACTTAGTAGCTTGAGGATCGCTCCCAACTTGAACCATAGAAATTGCTAATTCTTCATCCTTTTCCATTTGTCTTGTAGCTGTAACAATGACTTCCATAACGGCGCGGCGATCATCGGGTTCACCATCAGTTATAACTAAAATTGTTTCGCCATTTGGCTTAGTTTGTCCGCTACTTTTGCGTTTAAAGTAATTATTGGTTGCGTCTTGAAGTACCGAAGCTAAGTTAGTTGTTCCTGACGGATCGTTTTCTTGAAATATTTGCGCGACTTTAGCAGAAGTTACATCATCGTACCGTTTAAACCTGCCAGAAAACACATAAACAGTTATTCCATCTGGATCAAATTGCTCACATTTTCTAGCTAAAGCAAGAGTAGATTCTTGAGCTATTTCCCATCTACTTTTACCACCTTGCTGATCAGGAGTGGACATACTGCCACTTTTGTCAATAACTAAAGTATAGTCGCGGTCTTTCATATAAATACCTATTGCATACTACTGTCTGGCAATAGTTTAGCTTTTTGGGGCTGGTAAGTCACGATCGCAAAATTAAAGGAGAAAGATTAAATTATCTCTTTCTCCTTTAGATATTTATTAGAGGCTAGTTAAGCAGGGTTTACTTGAGTCTTTTGCTGAAGTAAGGGAAGAATTGCTGCTTTTTCTAATATTCCTAGTAATACGCCATTTTCCTCAATTACAGGTAGTGCAGACTTCTGTTGTTGTTCGAGAGTAGTTACAGCATCTAATAGCGATTGACTTGAATGCAAAACTGCTGTATCTATTGGTTGCATTAAATCTTTAACAAACTTTTCTTGCCAGTGATATTTAGGAAACTTATTGAGGTCACTTGCAGAAATCGCCCCTACTAATAATCCTTCATTGTCTATGACTAAAAACTTACGCCAATTATTACCACTAATAATCAATTCATCGGCAAAATCTCTAATAGATGTAGACTCAACAACTATTGGACTATTTTTTGTTACCGCATCCGCCGCCGTCAAGCCTTGAAACTTCTCTTGTATCGTTGCAGACTGCGCCGATCTGCCTGCATTTTGCAGCAAAAATAGACCAATTAACAAGTTCCAAAAGTTAGCAAAGCTACCAGATACGAGTAGAGGAATTAAACCACTAGCGATCGCAATCCAACCCACAAACTGACCTGCACGGCTGGCAAAAACTACACCTTTGTAAGGATTTCCGGTGATTTTCCAGACTAAGGCTTTAAGAATATTACCGCCATCTAAAGGTAAGCCAGGAATCAAGTTAAATAGAGCTAAACTTAAGTTAACGTAAGCTAATACCCCCAAAATTGCCGCAAAAGGTGCGGGGAGAGAAATAGTAGCATTAATCGCGGTAACTGTACCAAATAGTATCAAGCTAACCAAGGGCCCAGCGATCGCTACATTGAATGCTTCTGCGGGGGTTTCTGACTCTTTTTCTAAACTAGCTAAACCACCAAACAAGAACAAAGTAATTGATTTAACACCAATTCCTTGACGCAAAGCGACAAAACTATGTCCTAATTCGTGCGCCAGTACCGAAGCAAACAACAGTAATGCTGTAACCAATCCTAGTAGCAAAGGTAGGGGGCTACTAGGCGGAAACTGTGCCGTTAATCCACTACCATAACTCCAGCTTACTAAAGCTAGGACGAAAAACCACGACTTAGCTACATAAAAAGGAATCCCGAACAAATTACCAACTCGAATAGTGCCGTTCATCTGCACTGCCTCTTACTTTCAGCGATGTCTCGATTGTAACGAAATAAGAAGCAATTTTAATCTTTTAAACTAGAGTGGTATCCGTCAGATAGAAGTGCGGTTGTGGAAGTCGCTCATGACTATTGAAGCGGCTTTCTAAAGTAAAATTAGTTAATAATTCTGTCTGTAGATATGGTTAAGTATACTCTCGCCCAAAGTCCTGAAGTTATTTTAGAAGTTTCTGGTAAAGATTCTGCCAAAGCCCGCGAAAAAGCGATGGATCAACTAATGGAACTCATGGATGACGGATCGTTAGCTACGGATTTAGAAGAAGGTTTTAGTCCGCAGCAGCTAATTGAGGTTAAAGATTTACCCGCAGGCGATCGCACCGATGACGATGGCATTACCCAAGCTGTACAGGTACTAAGCAATCTAGCGACGCTGAAGCTAAAAGTCCAAGAATCGCGCGCTGAGGCGTTAGCAGTACGGGCGGCGGTGGATATATTGTTTACTGATAAGCTAGTAAGTGAGGAAGAAATCGCCGATTTAAAAGAAGGGTTTAAGGTGTTGAAAACCTTTGCTCAAGCTAATTTGCGCTATCAAGAAGCTAGAGCAAAAGCTGAACAAGCGCGCGCCGTTCTCGATCGCGCTTTGAAATCGCCCGAAAATTAATTGACTGTCGTGAAATGCTGAAGGTTGATAATGGGAAGTGCGATCGCTCTTATTAGTTAGAATCGATTAATTCTGGTGCATGAGCTAAAATTGCCACAATGCTAGTTCGTCCTGTATCTAAGGACGACTTGCTAATTAAATCTGTTAGAGGAATAGCCGTAACTTCTTCAATTGTCGATTTAAGATAAGGCTCAAAAGCCAAATGAATATTTGTTCTTACTTGTTGCGCCAATTCTTGCTTGCCACTTTCTGCTAATAACTTCTCTGGCTGGGTAACAGAATCTTCAATAATTACTGTTAAATTTTTATCGACCAGTTTACACGAAATCTGCTGAGGTTGATGTCCTAGAGTTTTAAAATACACCTTTTGAATGCACTCTAATAATTTTTGCTCTAACTGCTCTTGAGTCTGCATAAAACTTTTTGTTATAAATTATTTTTTAGAAAAAACAACTAATTTAATTTTCAAACATTTTACCTTAGCAAGGTTTAAAGACAAACAACCCATAGGTATATTTATATATAAGTAAATAGGGCAGAGTTTCCTATTTAGGAGACTCTGCCCTATTGTTTTGTAATCGCGAAGGCGCAAGTAACATTTACGCCCGTTTACGATTAATAATCGTAGTCGCCGCCACCCATACCACCACCCGCAGGAGCAGCACCATCTTTTGGCTCAGGCTTGTCAACTACAATACACTCAGTAGTTAAAACCATACCAGCAATGGAAGCTGCGTTTTGCAAGGCGGAACGAGTTACCTTAGCAGGATCGACAATTCCGGCTGCAAACATATCAACAAATTCGTTAGTTGCGGCGTTGAAGCCAACATTAAACTCTTTTTCTTTGACACGCTCGGCAATTACTGCGCCGTTTTGTCCGGCATTTTCAGCAATTCGCTTTAAGGGAGCAGCCAAAGCACGAGAGACAATCATCGCCCCAATCAATTCTTCATCTTTAAGATTAGCAGTTGCCCAAGTCTCCAATTCAGGAGATAGGTGAGCCAAGGTTGTACCGCCACCGGGAACAATACCTTCTTCTACGGCTGCTTTAGTCGCGTTGATCGCGTCTTCTAAACGCAATTTGCGATCTTTCATCTCAGTTTCTGTAGCTGCACCAACTTTAACAACTGCTACACCACCAGCTAACTTAGCTAGACGCTCTTGGAGCTTCTCTTTGTCGTAGGAAGACTCAGTTTCTTCCATTTGACGGCGGATTTGTTCGCAGCGAGTTTTAACTGCTTGCTCGTTACCTTCAGCAACGATAGTTGTAGTGTCTTTGGTAATGTTGATGCGACGAGCTTTACCTAGCATTTCTAGCTTGGTGGTTTCTAGCTTCAAGCCAGCGTCTTCAGTGATTAGTTGACCGCCCGTTAGTACGGCGATATCTTCTAACATTGCTTTACGGCGATCGCCAAATCCTGGAGCTTTAACCGCCGCTACGTTCAATACACCACGCAAGCGGTTGACTACCAAAGTTGCTAAAGCTTCTTTTTCGATGTCTTCAGCAATAATTACTAGCGGACGACCCGAACGAGCTACTTGCTCTAATACTGGTACTAAGTCTTGAACTAAAGCAATTTTCTTGTCAGTTAACAAGATGTAAGGCTCTTCAAAAATTGTTTCCATCCGCTCAGGGTCGGTGGCAAAGTAAGGAGAGATGTAGCCTTTGTCAAAGCGCATCCCTTCAGTAATTTCAAGCTCGGTATTCATAGATTTCCCTTCTTCTAGGGAAATTACGCCTTCTTTACCAACTTTATCCATCGCATCAGCAATCATTTGACCAACTTCTTCGTCATTACCCGCAGAAATTGAGCCAACTTGGGCGATCGATTTTGAATCTTCTACTGGACGAGCGTGTTCAGCAATTTTGCCTACTAAAAAGTTTGTTGCTTTGTCTACGCCACGCTTGAGGGAGATAGCATTAGCTCCCGCCGCTACGTTTCTCAAGCCTTCTTTGACCATAGCGTGAGCAAGGACGGTAGCTGTAGTTGTACCATCTCCGGCTGCGTCGTTGGTTTTAGAAGCAGCTTGGCGAATCAACGCTACGCCTGTATTCTCTACGTGGTCTTCTAGTTCGATTTCTTTGGCAATGGTTACGCCGTCGTTAACGATTTGGGGTGCGCCAAATTTCTTTTCTAGCACTACGTTACGACCCTTGGGTCCTAAGGTAACAGCTACGGCTTCTGCCAAGATGTCCATGCCCTTTTCTAAAGCACGACGAGCATTCTCGTTATATATAATTCGCTTTGCCATATGGTTTAACCTGTGTGGTGAGGGGTTGAATTGACTGAAATATGCAAGAAAATCTATCTTTTAGATTTGCTCTCTATGCAACTACAGCAAGAATGTCTTTCTCGGATAACAGTACGTATTCTTCTGTACCGAGCTTAATATCTGTACCAGCGTACTTAGAGTAAAGTACCTTGTCGCCGATTTTGACATCAGGTTCGGTGCGGCTACCGTCGTCGTTGCGCTTGCCAGGCCCAACATTGACAATTTCCCCTACTTGGGGCTTTTCCTTGGCGTTATCAGGCAAATATAGACCTCCGGCGGTCTTTTCTTCTGCGGCGCTGACTTTGACAAATACGCGATCGCCTAGGGGGCTAACTGTCGATACACTTAAAGTTACTGCTGCCATATATCTATCTCTCCTTTAAAAAATTAGCACTCTCTGCTCCTGAGTGCTAATTTAGCTAAATATAGTCACTAAAAGCAACAAAATTTTGTGTACGGGTTCCCGAACTTACTTCTTGAGATCGTTGCAATGGTTGCGGTAATTGAGTTAAGAGCGCAATATCTATTTAGAAAAAAAATTATCTTTCGTAACAATGACCCCAGATAATACCGCCCCAATTGCAGAAATCCTACCGAGTCAATCTTTGGCTGATAGCGTTAAAAGTTTAGGTCTAGAGCAAATTCAACGCCATTTATTTATCTGTGCTGACCCAACTTTTCCTCAATGCTGTTCTAAAGAGGCAAGTTTAGAATCTTGGGATTACCTCAAAAAACGTTTGAAACAGTTACAGCTTGATAAACCTACAAGTCTGCGCCCTACTTGTATATTTCGCACCAAAGCTAATTGCTTGCGTGTTTGTGCCTCTGGGCCAATTTTAGTGGTTTACCCTGATGGGGTTTGGTATCGTCAAGCAACTCCTGAAGTTATTGAGCGAATTATTCAAGAACATTTAATTAATAACCGCGTAGTTGAAGAATATGCCTTTTTAACTCATCCCTTGCCGCAACCTGTAAGTTTTGATACACCAATAAGTAAACAATAGTAACAGTTATTTTTTCACTCAAATAATGTAAAAGCTCTTATTAACTATTGTTAGTAAGATTGCGAAGATTTTAGACGGAAAAGATAACATATCAAAACGCATTAGATATACTATATAATTCCGTAGCATTACTGTAATCGCCATTTTCCGAAATTAGAGAATTATGTGCGAACTGACAAGTCAACGCTTGATGGTATCAAAAAAAACAAAATAAGCTACCTATTATAAAATTTCATCAAATTATAAAGTAACCACAGTAGCAAAGTATGAAAGAAACTAGCACTAAAGAACACAAAAGACTGCTACTAATTGACGACGATCCAAATTTAATATTGTTGGTGAAGGATTATTTAGAATTTCGGGGTTATGAAGTTATCACCGCAGAAAATGGCAGAGAAGCGCTAGAAGTTTTAGAAACCGATGTCCCAGATATGATTGTTTGTGACGTGATGATGCCAGAAATGGATGGCTATGATTTTGTAAGTAATGTCCGCGAGAATGAGCGTACTAGCTGGATTCCCGTCTTGTTTCTTTCAGCCAAAGGTCAAGCGCAAGACCGAGTTAAGGGTTTAAATGTGGGCGCAGATGTGTACATGGTAAAACCTTTTGAGCCAGAAGAATTAGTAGCTCAAGTAGAAGCTTCCCTCAAACAAGCCTTTAGGCAAAAACAGCAATCGACAGAGGGAACCGATAATGAATCAAAAATTCAAGTTCCCTTCGATGTTCACCTGACGCAAACAGAGATGAAGGTAGTACAGTTTGTTGCTAGAGGATTAGCAAATAAAAATATAGCTGACGAACTCAATGTCAGTCAGCGTACTGTAGAAAGTCACGTTTCTAATATGTTAGGCAAAACTGGGTTGCACAATCGCACAGAATTAGCTCGGTGGGCAATTGAGAACCAAATGACGTAACCTTTCACCATCCATCGTCTTGGGGTGTTGATTGACTCCAAATTTCTAAATCCAATTCATTAAGGTAAATCAAAGCGCTTTGAATTTGCTCGGCTTTGCCACGAAGTTCTAATTCAAACCAGCCATCATCCCGCGTATTCGCACCCAATAGAGCGGCGGCAATATTTACGGTGATGCCGTAATGAGAAACTAAGCGCGAAATTACTGGTTCTTCGTGCAAGTCTTTGGGGATACGAATTTTGATTCGTGCTTGAGTTGGTCTAGATGTCTGCAAGGATGAATGAAATGTTGAAATATTACGAGAATTTGGGGTAGTCATAACACGTCCTATTCAATATCTTTGATTTGAGTTTTACGTTCGAGAATTTCTTTTAGTACCAACGTTACTACAGCCAAACCTGCCAGCAAAACCGCCGCCGCAAAGGCAGATTCGGTTTGATACTGTTTGTAAGCTTCTTCAACAAATAGGGGCAAAGTTTGAGTTTTGCCGCCGATATTTCCTGACACTACCGAAACCGCGCCAAATTCGCCCATAACTCTAGCATTGGTCAAAATTACCCCGTAGAGCAAACCCCAACGAATATTTGGGAGAGTAACACGCCAAAATATTTGCCAATCGTTTGCGCCTAAAGTCTTTGCGGCTTCTTCTTGGTCAAAACCGGATTCTTCCAAAACGGGGATAACTTCACGGGCGACAAAAGGCATCGTAATAAAGGCACTGGCAATTACCATTGCTGGGAGGGCAAATATAATTTTAATATTTGCCGCATTTAGTGCTGGCCCAAACCAGCCATTGCGCCCGTAGAGTAGCACAAGCATTAGTCCTGCTACTACCGGAGAAACAGCAAAAGGCACATCTAAAATACTAATAAGCAATGTTCGCCCACGAAACTGATTTCGGGCAATTACCCACGCTGCACACAGTCCAAAAACGGTGTTAACGGGGACAACAATTAAGGCAATGATGACCGTGAGTTGAACCGCATGAAGAAAGACAGGCTCTGTTAGGTTTGTCAAAAAAGGCCCGAAGCCAGACTTAAAGGCTTGAGCAAAGACATTTACGGCAGGAATAAATAGAATTAAGGCAAGATAGACGATCGCAATCCCAATTAAAACGAATTTTACCCAAGGGCGATCGCCATTAGCTAATTTTTTCTTAGATTGACCAATATTAATGGACTTGCCAGCAATATTAGAGTTCATAGCGTCTTCCCCAAGCTTGTAATAGATTGATTGCTAACAAAACCCCTAGAGAAATTATTAGCAAAACTGTACCGATTACCGTTGCGCCGGAATAATCATACTGTTCTAGGCGTTGGATAATTAGCACCGAGGCAATCAAGTCTTGAAAAGGGATATTTGAGGCAACAATTACCACCGAACCATATTCCCCCACCGCGCGAGAAAAGGCTAAGGCGATTCCCGTCAGCATTGCAGGCATTAAGGGCGGCAAAATTACCCGCCAAAAAGTCTGCCACCTAGAAGCCCCTAAAGACCATGCCGCTTCTTCGATCTCTTTTTCCATTTCCTGCAATACAGGCTGCAAAGCGCGCACTACAAAGGGCAAGGAGATGAATAACATCGCCACCCCTACACCCAAGCGCGTAAAGGCGATTTTAATTCCGTAGGGTGCAACTAAAGAGCCAAGCCAGCCGTTATCGCTATAAACCGTTGCCAAAGTTAAACCTGCAACAGACGTAGGCAAGGCAAAGGGTAAATCGATTGACGCATCTACTAAGCGTTTGAGAGGGAAATCGTACCTAACTAACACCCAAGCAATCAATAGTCCCAAAACTCCGTTAATTAAAGCCGCTATAAAGGCAGTAACGAAGGTAACATCATAGGTTGCTAAAGCAACAGGACTGGTGGCAATTTTCCAAAAGTCAAGGGGCTTTTCTGTAGCTGCTTTTAATATTAATGCTGATACAGGCAAAAGCAGCACAATAGTCAAGTAGCCTAAAGTAATTCGCCAAGGTATAGATAGCCCTAATAGTTTGTTTAAGGGTTCCCATCCTAGTTTTTTGTGTTTGGAGTAAGAAGATACCATTTAAAGTTTTTTGGCTCAAATATTTGCCTAACTAGCTTGAATTTTGTCGAAAATTGCCCCATCTTCAAAAAACTTTTTCTGAATTTCATCCCATCCCCCCATATCTTGAGCAGTAAATAAGGTTTTGATCGGCACGTACTGCTTTGACACTTCCGCAGCTACGCTAGGATCTACTGGTCGAAAGCCTACTTTAGCAAATTCTCGTTGTGCTTCTGGACTGTAAAGATATTCAACAAATGCTTGGGCAATTTCTCTTGTGCCGTGTTTGTCAACGTTAGCATCTACTACCGCTACAGGATTATCGATGGAAATGTTCACGTCAGGCACTATGTAGGGCAGTTTTTCGCCATTTAATCCCGCTAAAATTACTTCATTTTCGTAGTTAATTAACACATCTCCTTGTCCTTGCTTAAAAAATACATCGCTAGATTCGCGCGCATCTCTGGGCAATACGGGAGCATTTTTAATTACTTTAGTGACAAAATCTAAAGCTTTTGCGTCATCTCCTCCGGTTCTTGTTACAGAACCCCACAACCCTAAAAAGTTCCATCTCGCACCACCGGAAGTTTTGGGATTAGCGGTAATTACGCCTACTCCTGGCTTAGATAAATCAGCCCAAGTTTTAATGCCTTTGGGGTTGCCTTCACGGGTAACTAATACTGCTACGGATTTATGTACGATCGCATTGTTAGGTGCTTTTTGTTCCCATCCTGGCGCAATTAGTTTTGCTTGCTCAATTTTTTTGGTGTCTAATGCCAAAGCTAAAGCTACAACATCGGCTTCTAAACCATCAATTACTGCACGGGTTTGAGAACCGCTACCGCCATAGCTTTGGTTAAAAACAATGTTTTGATTTTTTTCTTGTTTCCACTTTGCCGTAAATTGGGGAATGATTTTTTCGTAGGCGGCGCGGGTTACAGCATAGGATACAAGGGTTAATTCTTTATCACCTCCACTAGCCGCCGCGCTGGGAGAATTGCTAGGGCTGTTTTCTCCCGAACAAGCTGCGATCGCACTTGATATTACTACTCCTACCAGAAATAACGCTATAAAGTTTTTTAATTTGCCTTTAGTTATACTTCGCCACCAACTCATACTTATCTCTCCTCTTAATCCCCGGTTTATCGGTCGGAATACCGGACTATTGTATCAAAATAATGATACAGGATAATTAGGCAATGGATAAAATTTTTAATACAGATAGTTTTGAGCCAGATTTGCCACCACGCATTTATTGCCCTCTACCCGTACTCACAAATCGGCAGGAAGTTGAGGAATTATTAGTTCGTGGCTCAATAGAGGATTTTCTAACTTTGTCATTAACATTAGGCGAGGATTTTCCAGACTGGAAATATGCCCAGGATGTATGTCTACGTCTAGCTGAACATCCGAGCGATAAAGTACGTGCTAATGCTTGTTTGGGGCTTGCATATATTGCCCGTACAAAACAACGTTTGGAGAAACACCTTGTCAAACCTGTTCTTCTGCGAGAATTTCGCTCTCAGACAGAGTTTCGCTGGCGGATTGAAGATGCAATTAGATATATTAACCTCTATCTAAAATGGCGTTTAGCGTTCAAACATGAGGAGAAATAAACAGGTGAAAATCAGAGAAAGTTTTTGTAGCGCTTTAAGAACTGGCTAAGTGTCCACGAGGCAAATTTAGATATTTAGTTCATGCCGTGTTGGGCTGATAGCTTGCTCAAACTAATCAACCAGTAAATTCTTTTCTAACTTATTCCTTATATTTTCCCCCTTTTTTAAGGGGGGCTAGGGGGGATCTCTTTACAAATAGCCATTGTCCGCCAAAAACGCCGGAGTTAATTCATCCTGCGGTGACTTAGGGATTAATTTTTCCATGTACTTACCCAAAATATCCGCTTCCAAATTCACCGCCTCACCTAGTTGCAAGTAACTTAAATTTGTCTCGGCGTAAGTTAGAGGTATAACCGCCACTTTAAACCAGTAGCGTGCATCGTCATAATCGGCAATAGTCAAACTGATACCATTAATTGCAATACTACCTTTGGGGACAATGTAACGCGCGATCGCCTCTGTCGTAACAAAACTCATTTCCCAAGAAGTCGCTGTTTGCTCTATAGAATCTAAGTAACCAATCCCATCTATATGACCCATGACAAAATGTCCCCCCAACTTGCTCCCGACGCGCAAAGAAGGCTCTAAGTTAACAAAACGCTTATCTTGCTGTCTTTGAGCTAAAGTAGTCCGCCCAAGAGTTTCTGGGGAAACGGCGGCGACAAAGCCTTGGGGTAAAACTTCCATCACCGTTAAACAAATCCCATCTACCGCCACGCTGTCACCAAGGGCAAGATCGGTCAAAATAAGACTAGCATTATCATCCTGGCAATTGATACTTAGTAGGTCGCTTCCTAAAGAACGAACTTGTCCCAAAGCTTGAATTAATCCTGTAAACATGACATTTTTACTCTGTATTTTTGCCAGAAATTTTCCTAAAAAAAAATCAACTCAAATTCTTCTAATTGGCTTTACATAAATCTCATCAAGAGGGGTCATACTTGGGTAATGAGCATTTGTTTGACACGGACTCAAAAAATTAAATCCGGCTCCTACATTAATTCAGCTATGAATATAAATATGTATAACGTACCTACCACCTTATATTTAGCTATAGTTTACTCCCTTGCTCCAATCGCTATAAGCACAAAGGATTTACGAGGCTACATCAATGATTGAAATGAGAGTTGCTGGCATTGCTATAGATGCTGTAAACCGCAGCCCGATTGTATTGCTAAAAGACGGAACTGAGCGGCGGGCGCTGCCAATTTACATAAATCAAGACCAAGCTAAGGCAATTATTAGCGCTTTAGAACACCAAAAACCGCCCCGCCCCCTCACCCATGACTTGATAGCAAACATGATCGAAGTTTGGGGTATGGCTTTAGATCGCGTGGTGATTCACTCGATTCAAGATGGCACGTTTTATGCCGTTTTAAGCCTCCGCCAAGGGGAAGTCAAAAAAGAACTTGACGCGCGACCTAGTGATGCCATTGCGATCGCCTTGCGGACTAATAGCCCCATCTGGGTGATGGAAGAAGTAATCGCCGATGCTTCGATTCCTGTCGATAGAGACGCTGATGAAGCCGAACAACGAGCTTTTAAAGAGTTTCTTTCTACTCTCCGCCCCGAAGATTTAATTCAAGGTAAAGGCTTTAGTGCTGGAGAAGCTTAAAATTTAATTCTTATGCGTTATCGACGTTTTGGTAAAACAGACCTCTATTTATCTGTGTTTTCTTTAGGAACAATGCGCTACTTGGCTTCTCCAGCAAATGCCCAAGAGACAGTAGAAAAAGCTCTTTCCTATGGCATTAATCATTTTGAAACCGCTAGAGGGTACGGCAAAAGTGAGGAATATTTGGGGGCGGCTTTAGCGCAAATACCTGCAACGCGCAGTCAAATCTATATTACAACCAAAATCTTGCTGACCCCTGATGCTGATATGGGGTGCCACATTGACGAGTCTTTAAAACGCCTACAAGTAGACTACATTGATTGTTTGGCAATTCACGGCATTAACACTTGGGAGCAGCTTGAGTTGGCTCAAAGTGAAGGCTGCCAGCAAGCCGTACAAGCCGCCGTGCGGGAGGGGAAGGTAAAACACGTTGGTTTTTCAAGTCACGGATCTTTAGAGTTAATTAAGGCGGCGATTTCTTCTGATTTATTTGAGTTTGTTAACTTACATTATTATTATTTTTTTCAACGCAATGCTGCCGCTCTAGAATTAGCAAAAGCAAAGGATTTAGGTGTATTCATTATTTCCCCAGCCGATAAAGGCGGTAAGCTTTACACTCCACCCCAAAAACTAATTGATTTGTGTTATCCCTTGACACCGTTGGAATTAAACTATCGTTTTTTACTTAGCAATCCCCAAATTACTACTCTCAGTGTGGGGGCGGCGAAGGCTGACGAATTAATAGAACCTTTAAAATATAGCGATTTTGATCAGCCATTAAATGCTATCGAAATTGCCGCTTGCGATCGCTTATTGGCGCAGTTAACCACCATAGAACCGGAAAAGTGTAGCCAATGCTACGCCTGTTTGCCTTGCCCAGAAAATGTCAATATTTCCGAAATTTTGCGCCTACGTAATCTTGCAGTTGCCTATGATATGAGCGACTATGGTAATTACCGATACACAATGCTAGAAAATGCTGGTCATTGGTTTCCTGGAAACAAGGGCAACCGATGCACAGCTTGCGGTGACTGCCTGCCTCGGTGTCCCGAACAATTAGATATTCCGGCTTTATTAGCCGATGCTCATCAAAAGCTTAACGGTTCTCCTCGTCGTCGCCTATGGAACTAAGTATAAAAAGTAACCTAAATTTCAGACAACTAAAAATTAGTTTATCTAGATCAAAACTATGAAAATCAATTCTCTTGCCCAGATAAAACCTTTAGAAAATACTCAGTTTTGGCTGTTGGCAATCGCTGGCAGCTTGACCGCCGTGTATGTCAGCTTGTACATAAGGCTTGATGGCAACTTAAGTCAGGTAACTATTAGCTTACTGGGTTTGGGGGCAGTGTTTTCTTTACTAGCAGAAAAACGTCAGACTTTAAAATTTGAAAGCGATATTTTTTCCAGCTTGGTAGGTATTGTCCTAATTGCTTTTGCCCTGCTGCGAAGTAATTATGTTGTGGTAGTAGATTCTTTTGTAGAACTTACCCCATTTATAGTATTTCTTGGTCTAGCACTCTTAGCCTCTGGAATTAAAGGGTTGCGTCAGTATTGGCTAGAACTACTAATTATTTTTGCTTTTAATTTACCTGTAGGATATATCGCCCAACGCTTAGATATATCAATTTTTACAGCCAAATTTTCCTTTGCATTTTTATCTTACCTAGGCTTGCCAGTGGTGCGCCAAGGGGTAAATATTATCATGCCCACAGGAGCGGTGGAAGTATATCCAGGCTGTTCGGGGATGGAAACCATATCACAGTTAGTAAAACTAGCAATCTTATTTATAATTATGTTTCCTACTAGCTTGGCTAAACGAATTATTGTCCCAATTATTGCCATTGCGATCGCCTTTTCGGTTAACGGCATTAGAGTTGCTTTAATGGCTTATTTAGTGGCAAAATCAAGCACTGAAGCCTTCGACTACTGGCATACAGGTACAGGTTCGGAGATATTCTTTTTAGCTTGTACTATACTTTTTGGTGGTTTTTGCTACTTGATTACCAAACAAGATGATGATAGCGATCATCAAGATCGCCTGGAGTTGCCCAATTCATGATGTCTAAGCAGTTACACATACCGTTACTGATGTTTGTTTTTACTGCTACTACTGTAGTTTTGGGCAAAGTGATTTTAGACCCAAATATTGGCAAACGCCAGCTTACCCCCATTGCCTTTCCCCAAAATGTACCTTTAGAGGGATGGCAACTTCAAAAGAGTGAGCCTTTTATTAGCAAAACTGATAATAACGGTCAAACGATAGGTAAACCTTTTGCCAAAGGGAAACATTATCGTTACAGCCAAAACAATCTGCTGTTAGATATTGAAATGGTTTATGAACTGGAAAGTAATGGCGCCTATCAGCAGTTTTTGTCAAACTATAGTCCTGTAGACTACGGATCTAACGAACAATTTTTTGTGTTTGGTCAGCAACCAGGAATTGGCAAATATGGTATGTACGTTGCCCAAAACCGCGCTTATCTAACTACCTGTATGAACTCGCGGGGTGGTAGTACCTTAACTAGACAAGAGTTTGGTGATAATCGCGATCGCTACGATTTGGTGAGCGATCGCACAATTCCTTGGTTGCTAGGTCAACGCGGTTTGCGAGATACTCGTTGCTTATGGAACCATTTTTCCATACCCTTAAATAAGTCTTCGCCACAGACGGCTTACTTGATTCTAGAAAAAGCGTGGATTTCTTGGTATCAGTGGTGGATTGTCCGCTACCCCCAAGAATAATTTATAGTCAAGATTAATTTAGTAAAACAAGGTTTTGCCTGCGTGACAAAAGCAAATAGTAATGAATGGTGGTTCGCTCCTCTTTTTCGCGTCGTCGGTTACGCCTTATTAGCTTTATCGTTATTTGACGTAATTGATATTTTTGTACCAGCACTATTTACAAATCCCGCTTGGGAATTTCAAATGGTCAGAAGTCTGGTCGAGCGAGTACCTGTACCTTTATTGGGTGCAGTGCTAGTATTTTCTGGCGAAAAAAGCCTAAAAATCTTTAGAGTTTTATCTTGGGTGTGTTTATTGGTAGGGTTGTTATTTTTCTTATTAGTACCATTAGGAATTAGTGCAAGCTTGAGACTCAACAACCAAAGCGCTCAAGAACTTAATACTAGAGTTACACAACAAGCAAATCAGTTGCAACAGTTGCAAGGGGTACTCAATACTGCTACTACTCCCGCACAAATTCAAAGTGTATTAACACGCCTTAATCCCCAAGCCGGTGCTGTACCGACTCAAAACGTCGCTCAGTTGAAAACTCAATTATTAGCAAAAATTACAGAGGGACAAAATCAATTAAAAGCCCAAGCAGCAACCAATCGCGCCAATGCTGAACGACTGCTGCTCAAAAATACCGTCAAGTCAGTTTTGGGTGCTTTAGTTTCAGGGACAATATTTGTTATTCTCTGGCGACAAACCACTAAAGCGCTCAAAGCAAACCGCCAAAGAGCCTAAAAGCTTCTAACTTGCTGCACTGCGTTGCTAAGTTAGTATAGGAATGTTACCCAATTATTAAATTACACGGCTTTTTGTTTTGGTGAAAGCAAAATCGCTATTATTCCTAGCTATTAGTCTTACTTGTGCGGCTTTTCTCCTCCCCTCCTTACCCTTTGCTACGGCAACGACTGCTACTATACCATCTCCAGCTAAGGAAGGATTGGAGCTAAGTATGCTTGCTCCTAATGCCGCCGTCAAAAATGGTGTAATTACGGCAAGCAATATTTCTCAAAAACAACTAACTATTCCTAGTATCTGGTGGGCAAAAGAGCAGTTTGGCGGTAAATTGCTAGATAATTGGTTAGCATACCCAAATAAAGGTAGCCGCACGGCACGTATAGACTTAATTGTCAATCGGCAGATTTGGAGTTTGTTAGATTATGTGGAGCGGTACAAGTTTGTCAATAATTTTGGCAATGTTGCCCGCGATTACGGCTACAACGTTAGGGTATTTAACTATCAACAAGAGCTTTTGGCTACCTATACTTGCAACTTCAAAGTTCAGCCTCGTTTGTGTAGCATCGCTAATCTAGAGGCGTTGGGTAAAGCTAGCGTGCGCGGCTCAAAAACAATACCTTAAGGCTTCATTGCTTGCCACAGTAATTTGATTTGTGACATAGTTTCTTGGGGTAACGGCAACAAAAACTCGCTCTTGGCTAGGGTTTCGGCTTCAACTAGCAATAGATTTCTTAATCCTTCGTGAATGTCTGTCGGGTTTATTTCTATCCCCATTGGTGAACCAGCTTTACTCAATATAGAAATCTGTCTTTGACTTTGCTCTTGCCAACAAAAATCAATCCATTGTTGGGCTAAAAGCTGATTAGAACTGCTTTTTGTGGGACTGACCCAAACATCAGCCCAAATTGCACTACCAGAGCGGGGAAAAACCGCGCTAAGTTCTTGATGGCGTTGCAAAACAGGAATAACATCGGTAGACCACCCTACTGCTAACCAAGTATCGCCCAAAATTAGCGGCTCCATATAGCGATCGCTACTATAAAACTTAACCTGCTGATGTAAGGCTTTTAGTTGCTCTGACAATTGTTGGACTTGCTGTAAGTCTTTGGTGTTGTAAGAGTAGCCAAGTTTTTTTAAAGTTAAACCAATTACTTCTCGCGGCTGATTGGGTAAAGAAATCTTACCTTGCAATTCTTGCCGCCATAAGTCACTCCAATTAGTCGGTGTCCATCCCAAAGATTTGAACTTATCTCGGTTATAGGCAATTACTGTATTACCCCAACGATAAGGCGCTGCCCAAATTTGCCCATTGGGATCAAGAAAGCCTTGGGCGTTACGTTTTACAAGTTCTTGATAACGTTGGGGTAGCTTTTGCCATTGGGGTAAGCTGGCAATGTCTAAGGGCTTAATTAACTTTTGGGCGATCGCATCAGTTAACCAAAAATCTCCTAAAGTTAATAAATCGGCAACTTCTGGTGCGGCGGGATTGATTAGAGGAATTTTTGGTAGTCGCCAAGAGCTAGTGGTTTTGTCAGCTTTTGGTTGCTCCCAAGACTTTAATAAGTCGAAAGCCGCTACTAATTGTTCGACCGGGGTAAACTCTAGATTTGCAGGTTGCTTCAAACTTGCCTTAAATTGCTCCAACAACTGAGCAGGGATAGAACCTTTTAACAACTGCACTTGTAGCCTTTGTTTTTCTCGCTCATTACAGCTTGCTAACAACTGCAACAACGTAATTGTTCCTGCTTGGATTAAAAAGTTCCTGCGATCCATACCTTTAAACGCTGTAGCGCCGCCCCCTACCAAAACCAGTTAGATTAATAAAAAAGACCAGCCTACCACAGCTAGTCTATGATTTTATTCTTACATTGTCGTTTGACTCTAGGAAACCCAACTGCGCTATCCCAAAGCTTCAGTTAGTAGAAATCTCTCTTTTTATTGTAACAAGAACTACAGACTTTTTTAGAAAAGTTCATGAAACCTTGACATAAGTACTCCACTAGAGAGATGCAAAACAGAAAATTGCCTCAGATCAAGAGCAAAAAACTATACTAAATTACTACTTATTGCCTGATTAATATATGCTGCCCCTTGGCTAGGATTGCCCCACAAAAGGCGCTCTTGCTTATAAATAGCAATACCAGGTTTAGCTCCCTTTGGTTTATAAACGTGCTTGGGTTGAGTATAAACTACTGGAACGCTGGTACTTTGACGCGAACGGCTGTAGTAAGCAGCCAAATCAGCAGTAAATTGTAAATCGCGCTCCTCTGCTACGTTGCCGGGTTCTAAGCGCAATAGTACGTGAGCGCCAGGAATTTCTTGAGCGTGAAACCACAAATCGTAATCATTGGCTAGTCGAAAAGTTAGGCGATCGTTTTGGCGATTGTTGCGTCCAATTAATATTTCAATGCCACTAGGCGCTAAAAACCTGTGAAAATTTGGCATGGAGTCAGCGCTAGAAGTCGGACGAATGTATTGCGTACCTTCTAGAAGTTTTTGCCCGATTAGTTCTTCGCGGATTTCGTAAAGAGCTTCCAAGTCTGCCGTCGATTGATACTTATCTATTTGATAAATTGCCGCTTCTACCTGTTCGAGGTAGTCAATCTCTGCCTGTACGTCGTTTAGCAATGGCTCCACTGCACCACGAGCGCGTTTAAGCTTTCCTACTTGTTTATATAACTTCTGGGCATTTTGGACGGCGTTTTTTTCAGGTTCTAAACTAATGGCTACAGGTTTGCTAGTTTCAAAGTCAAGCAAAATAATTTCTTTCATCCCTGGTTGCCATGCTGACAAATTAGCCATCAATAAGTCGGCGTGTTGACGGTAAATATCTACTCGCTCTGACTCCTGCAAGCGCTCTGTAAAAGTTCGCGCTTTTAGCCGCAATTTTTCTAAGATATTACTTAGCTTTTGCAGTAATTGATTACGCAATTGAGTAAATTCTTGCCCGTCTAACTCCTGTGTATAGTAACTACTTAGCAACTCCTGAATATCTGTTACTTGCTTGATTACTTCCCAACCCATTACCGTGTAACCTTTCTTCGTCCTACCGGGGGAAAATTGTAATTTCTCTAAGTTTTGTAACCATTCCTGCCACCGGCTAAATAACCTTTGCCAATCTTCTGGCTCTAAGCTAGTAGTAGGTTGTTCTGGATCTAACCCCGATACTCGTACCATTGACTGTACTAAAGCTGGGCTTAAACCCCGGTAGTTTTTCAGCAAACAACGCCCTACTGCTCCTGGAACTAAGCTTACTCGCTCTTGCCAACGCGATCGCATTTCACTTTTTGACGGTACAGCACCGCTTAATGATGGTGGCAATTCGTAAACTTGCCCGGTTTGAATCGGACGGACACTTGATTGCTGTTGGCTAACTTGGTGCGCCGCCGTAACGATGACTTTATTGGCATCAGTAAGAATAACATTGCTATATTTGCCCATAATTTCTACATACAAATGCCCTAAAGCACTTTCTCCAGGACGGGAGGCAAATTGCAGATCAATTACTCGTTCCCAAGGCGCAACTTCAACAATTGCCACTAGCGCCAAACCATGCAATTGATGGATTAATTGTTGGCTAAAGGTAAAAGTATCAGGCGATCGCGGCGGTGGAGAACCCATACAAAAATGCGCCGCTTGGGGATGCCAGCAAATTTCTAGCCATCCCCGCGTGTTTAACGTCCGTAAGGCGATCGCAATTGTAAAGCGATTTCGTTGGTATACTTGCTCAGTACGTGCGGGTAGCCAATGGTTACGAATTTCGCTGCAAGCAGCAATTAAAGTCGTCAAGTCAACAGGTTGCAAAACAAATCTTCTTTAACTAAGAGAATAAAATTAACTGTCTATTCTACCTTTTGAGCGATTTCTAAAGGTAGAAAAATGGGAAAAACAGGGTCAAACGCTCTAAAAATTAGATTTTTCGCGCTTTTTAGGCTTGTAAGTCGCGCATTTTTGTATATACCATTAAAGTTAAGTTTCAATGCTTGTTATACGGCGCGTCGCGTCATCTTTGCAATGGATATTCAGCTTATAAATATCGGTTTTGGTAATATTGTCTCTGCTAACCGAGTAGTTGCCATTGTCAGTCCCGAATCTGCCCCTATTAAGCGTATTATTACAGATGCCCGCGATCGTGGTCAGCTAATTGATGCTACTTATGGTCGTCGTACTAGGGCGGTAATTATTACCGATTCAAGTCATGTTATTTTGTCAGCAATTCAGCCAGAAACAGTGGCAAATCGGTTTGTACTCAACCGCGAACAGCCAGATAATTAGCAAGATTGCTGTAAATACTACAATTAAATAGGTTGGATTTGTGCTAAGAAATGCAAGTTTCTAATTCTACGTCTCAAGCAAATAAACACAAGCTTAGGGGCAAGTTAATTGTTTTAACTGGCCCTAGCGGTGTTGGTAAGGGTACTTTGGTGCAAATTCTCTTGCAACGCCACCCAGAAATATATTTATCAATTTCTGCCACTACTCGTGCGCCGCGTCCGGGTGAAACCTACGGAGAACATTATTACTTTGTTAGTCGCACCGATTTTGAAAAAATGATTAGCGATCGCCACTTGCTAGAATGGGCGGAGTTTGCAGGCAATTATTACGGTACTCCACGTTTGCCTGTAGAACAACAAATCGCTGAAGGCAAAACAGTTTTATTAGAAGTTGAGCTTGATGGTGCGAACCAAATTTCTACTTCCTGCCCTGATGCGTTGCGAATTTTTATCCTACCGCCATCTTTTAGCGCCCTAGAACAACGTTTGCGCGATCGCGCGACCGATTCAAACTCTGCTATCGATAGTCGCTTGAAACGCGCCCAAATAGAAATTGCCTCGGCTGGCGAATTTGATGTGCAAATTACTAATGATGACTTGGAGACGGCTTTGCATCAACTTGAAAGCGCCATACTAAATTAGCAAAAATTTTAATAATCTACTAAAAAAAGAGTAGAGCAAAAAAAGTTAAAGTTTTCACTAGCAGTAAATACATTCCACTTTTTTTACTTACTCTCTAATTCCGCCCATTAAAAATCGGCGGAACTTTTTGATAATTAACTAAACACCCGTTGGATTACTTCTATATTGTCAAGCAGGAAGTAGGCAACTACAGCGCCACCAACGCCACCAATTAGAAAGCTAGTAGCGTAACTATTCCAACCTTCGGGAGATTTAAAAGCATCAGGTACTCGATTGGCAGTTGTTACATTTGCAACTGGTTGGGGAGGATTGCTATTAGCGTAAAGGGCGATCGCAAAAGCGGAAATTGCTACCATTCCTAAAGTTGATAATAATCCAGCTAAGTTAGCAATATCAGCATCCCTTAACGGGCCGAGTTTGGCAAAAGGGCCAAGCAGCCAATAACCATGAGCCATCCCAGCTTCTAAACCCCGGCGTTGGGTAGTTATACCCTGACGGTAAGCTGGCAAATTGTTAATGTACCATTTAACCAAACCAGAATTATTGATTGGTGTCTCTAAGTCTCCCCACTGCGGATCGCGGTTGGGAGGAAACACAACTTCTCTATTTCTAGGATCGCTGGGGCGATCTTTTGATGCATCTATTGCTTGCGCCATATTTGCTCTTAGTATTTAAACATGATAGTGGCATTATTTTAGGTTATTAACTGTAACCAAATAACAGTTTTCTTCGCTAACTTTAGAAAAATTAATTAAACTAATTTTGATAAATAAACACTAAAAAAACTCGCAATCTATGCTAAAAAAAATTGCAAGTTTACACCTTTAGAAGTATGACTTAATTACATTTATTAGCTAGTAGCTAAATAAATTACTTTTTGTTCGAGTAATTTATTTAGCTAATAAACATCGAACTAGCAATTAGAGCTACTTCTACGGCATAGGATGGAAAAGTAAATCGGGGAAAATGTAATTGAACACAGCCCAAGTACTGAAAGCGATAGAAACTGAAACTACTGCCAGCACTGGCGCTGTAGAAAGATACTGAAGAAAGTAGGTTTTTTGGTCTTCTTTATTTTTCATCAATCGGCACTCAAAATAAGCGGATAAGTTAAGCTAAATTAGCGTGGTGAAACAGGTATTTCTTCATCTTTGGCGTATAACTCGCCCGATAAAAATTCCGAAGTAGCTGCCAAGGGCCAAGTAGCAGCGCCTGTGGCACATTTCAGCGCCAAAGGCACGTCAATGATAATTTCCCTACTTTCGGGAGAACCTTCCATTTTTTTGCTTGCTCGGATGTAAGAGCGACCTGCCCAACCAATCCAACCAGCAATATAGAGAAAGAGAATGCTAGGAATAATGAAGTCCCCAGCACGGTCGAGACGACCATCAACAATTAAATGGGGTAAGCCTTCAGGGCCGCACTGAGCTTGAGCATAACGCTCAAAACGCTTTGCGCCAGAATTGGGGTCGCTCGTTGTATTACGGGCATCTTTTGCCCGTTGAAGAAAGGCTGGTGATTCACTACAAGGTACTAGATTAGCTTGCGCTGAAGCTGAGGCTGGAGGCGCAAAGTTAAACCAGAAACCAATGACTAGAACCAAAGCAAACAATCGTTGCATGAAATTGTTTCCCTTTGTTACAAAACAAATAAAGTTTTCAGAACTTGGAAGCTATCATACTCTTGCCAGAGAGCCGACAATAGATTAAGTAAATAAAAGTTTAAGTTTCCCAATCAATAGCAGCCAAAAGTAGTAAATTAATCGCTAATTTCAACCAAATGTCAACTATTCTAGCCATAGAAACTAGCTGCGACGAAACTGCCGTCGCGGTAATAAATAATCGCACAGTTTGCAGTAGCGTTGTTACTTCACAAATTCCCATCCATAAGCAGTATGGCGGAGTAGTGCCAGAAATAGCATCGCGCCAGCACTTAGAAACAATTAATAGCGCGATCGCCTTGGCTTTAGAACAGGCCCAAAGACCAATCACAAAAATCGATGCTGTGGCGGTAACTTGCGCCCCCGGACTTGTGGGAGCGCTAATGGTAGGTATCTGTGCCGCCAAAACCTTAGCAATTTTGCACAACTTGCCCTTAATTGGGGTGCATCATTTAGAAGGGCATATTTACGCCAACTGTTTAAGTGAACCTAGTTTAGAACCGCCTTTTTTAAGCTTGTTAGTCTCTGGCGGTCATACCAGCTTAATTTATGTCAAAGACTGCGGCGAGTACGAAACTTTAGGACAAACCCACGACGATGCGGCGGGAGAAGCTTTTGATAAAGTAGCGCGATTGTTGGAATTAGGATATCCCGGCGGGCCAGAAATTGATAAATTGGCTCAAATTGGCAACCCCCAAGCTTTTAAACTCCCTGAAGGCAAAATTTCTTTAGCAAATAACAAGTTTCATCCTTACGACTCTAGCTTTAGCGGATTAAAAACGGCGGTGTTGCGGCTAGTTCAAAAAGTGAAGCAAGACAATGGAGTTTTTCCAGTAGCGGATATAGCTGCAAGTTTTCAAGAGACTGTAGCCCAAAGTTTGACCAAAAGAGCCATTGCCTGCGCTATCGATTTCGGCTTAGATACTATTGCTGTAGGTGGTGGAGTAGCGGCAAATAGTGGTCTAAGGCAGCATTTACAAGCGGCAGCCAAGGAGCATAACTTGCGCGTCTTATTTCCACCAATGAAGTATTGTACCGACAATGCAGCAATGATTGGCTGTGCGGCGGCGGAACACTTCAATCGCGGTCATACATCACCAATAACTTTAGCTGGGCGATCGCGTTTACTACTAACGGAAGTTATGCAACTATATCAGCAGTAGGAAATTGGTCACTGAAAACTACTTAATTACCAATTACCCATGTCGCGCCAAAATACTCCGAATTTCTGTAGCAACGGTATTTGTTTGTTCTAACATTGCCAAGTGTCCGCAGTTGGGAATTTCTAATACATTACCGCGATCGCTTTGAAACAAAGGGTGAAAGCTTGCCAGATGACGGACATATTTAGGCTCCATAATCTTATCTTGCTGTCCGGCGAAGAAATAGACAGGCTGGGACAAGTGAGAAACTAGCGATGGTAATCGGTTCACTTCTTCTTCGGTAGTCGAGTCTAGAAGGGTTCCCAAAGCGGCTTCGGGATTAGCCATCACAAAATCAATTACTCTTTGGCGACCCCATTGGCGAGCTATAGGATTGACTACATTAGCGCGGGTAAATATTAAATCAATCAAAGGTAAGTAACAAAGCCAACGGGGACGAATTTTTACTAACTGCTGACCCGCCGCGCGAAACTGCTCAAAGGCTTCTTTGAGGTATACTCCCCCTCCAGCATTAATACAGATAACGCCTTCTGTTTGGGTGCTGCGAAGTTCGGCAGCTAGTAGCGCTACCGTTGCCCCTAAAGAGTGACCAATTAGCCATGCATTACTAATATTCAACGTTTTTAAGAGAACAACTAAATCCTTTGCGTAAGCCGCCGCCGTATAACAATTAGAACAATTCTGCGAGTTATTTGAGCGTGAATTCGTGACATTTTTTTTCTTGTTTACAGCACTATTCAACAATGGATTAACAGCAGGAGCATCAGTTATTGACGTTATTCTGCCTAAAGATTGACCAAAGCCGCGCAAATCGTAAGCTAAACACTGGTGGTCTGGTGCTAAACACTTAATTAAGGGTTGCCAGTATTCACGGCTTAGTAGCCACCCGTGGATAAAAACTAAGGTAGGAGAACTTGACGCAAAGCCCGTCAGTTCGTAGCTATGTTCAATTCCCAAAATTTCGATAGTTGCCATAACCATATTTTATCCTCAACACCCCTCGGTGACACTAAGATCGCCAAAAAATTGATCCCCATTGTTTAGCAGGTTGTTAACAAAGTGTTAAAGTTTAAGATGGCTAGGTAAAAGCAGATCGATTTCTAAGAGCTTATTTTGTTCTTAGAGAGGAAACTAACTTTTATAGAAATTTGCTTTTATTCCAAGATCGAGCTTGGCTTTTGCTGATAACTTGACCTTTCCTAGCCAAATATAGGCAAAATAATTTTTAATATCGAACCACGTTGGCATGGGTTTTTGGAAAAGCTGGTTTAACGGTGCTGAAACTACCACTGAAGCCAAGATAACGTCGGGCGAAAATTATACCGCTCTAGAATCGGTGAGCGGTTTTTCGGCTAATAGCGATCGCACAATTGTGTTTAGTAGCGATCGCAACATCGATCTGTACGAATTAGAAGAACTTTGCGATGCCGTCGGTTGGTCGCGTCGCCCTTTGCGTAAGGTAAAAAAAGCCATTGAGTTTAGTTTCCTCGTTGCCTCAATGTGGGAAGTGCGAGGAACAGGAAAACGTCTGATCGGGTTTGCTCGTGCCACTTCCGACCATGCCTTTAATGCCACTATTTGGGATGTAGTCGTTCACCCAGATTTTCAAGGCAAAGGTCTAGGCAAAGCAATGATGAAATATATGATCAAAAAACTTAGAAGCGAAGATATTAGCAATGTAACTTTATTTGCCGATCCTCAAGTTGTCGATTTTTATCGCGGTTTAGGGTTTACAGCCGATCCAGAGGGGATTAAAGGAATGTTTTGGTATCCAAGTTAAAGCATCCCGCCTACTCCTTAATTAGAGGCAAATTTGTGATAATCGTACTTCTGTGTTAAGTTAGTGTACGAGCTAAAATCCGGGATGTAGCGCAGCTTGGTAGCGCGCCTGCTTTGGGAGCAGGATGTCGCAGGTTCAAATCCTGTCATCCCGATTTGTGAATGATACAGAAAATATTAGTAGGCAATTTTATTGCCGACTAATTTATTGAAATAGTCACAATCCATAAATTAGTAACAAATTAAAAATTGCTGAAGTTTGATAAGTTCAGTCAAATAGTGTTAGGTAGGAACGATTTGTAGTAGTGTAGCGTCAGGCAAAAAGTGGAGTAAATTATCAGTAATTAAAGATTTTGTCCAAAAACTTTATTGATTGAAAGTACGAACAAAAATCACCGCAATTGACCAACAAGCCAGTATAAAAAATATATTGAGCAGACAGAAACAAAAATGAACGATAAGATAACTCACATAAATTGTTTCTCCTTCTACCGAACCAATAGTAAGATATCACCGTTTAGCTCAAAGTAATTGGCTATTAATGCCAGGAGTATTCATGAAATCAATGTTTAGCTTGAGCGCAAAGTTAGGAATAGTTAGCAGTGCCATTGTTGGCTCGGCAATCTTTGGCACGATGAGCGCGTTTTCTTTGCCTCAAGATCAAATTGTCCAAAAGCTAGGGCCTGTACCTGTATTTACAATCACCGATGCTAAGGGAGCGCCTTTAGTAGCTTCTAATGACGACAACAAAAAAGAAGGTGGAGTTGCAGGAGTATTTATCAACCAAAAGGATGCGGAAGCATTTGTAAATCAACTCAAAACCAAAAACCCAGAACTTGCCAAAACTGTCCGGGTAGTTCCCGTTTCTTTAGGGGAAGTATACAAGCTAGACCAAGCTAGTAGCACCAAGCCTAACTCCTTAGACTTTGCTTACGTACCCGCCAAGCAACAAGTAGATGCGGCAATGGCATTACTCAAGAAATCAGGTCAAGATGAGAAAAAGTTTCAGGGAACGCCGCTATTTGTCGCTAAAGCCGGGAAAGAAAAAGGCTACTTAACGGTCAAACAAGCAGATAAGCAAGTAATTCCTTTCTTTTTTAACAAAGAAGAATTGCAATCAATGCTAGACAGGTTTAAAAAACAACAACCAGACTTGGCTTCTAGCGTCGAGATTCAGGTAGTCAATTTAGAAGGGGTGATTGAAACAATGCAAAGTCGCAACGATACCCAGCTAAACCAAATTATGTTGGTTCCCCCCAAAGCATCCATCGACTTTGTTCGCAGTCTCCCCGCAGCGCAACCACGTAAAAAATAAGTTTGGGCATGAATCAAAAGCTGCGGCAGGTTGTTTCGGGTGAAGAACTTTGGCAATGGCGAAAAACAGCCCAAAAAGCTGCCATAGCGGCTAAAGTTTCGCCAAGCGAATTAGACTGGCTCTTACAAGAAGTAGCTGGACTTGAACGATTAACTCTTTGCTTAGAGTCTTTTCGCGATTTGCCCCAAATTCCTATCCAGCTTGAGATCGAAGAATTAGACCGATTGTGGCAAAGAAGGTTAAGCGAGTTTTTGCCAGTTCAGTATATTGCTGGAGTTGTGTATTGGCGAAACTTCAAATTAGCAGTTTCTCCAGCAGTACTGATTCCCCGCCCAGAAACAGAGCAACTAATCGATCTGGCAGTGATGGCGGCAAAAAATAGCTCAATATCATTGGAACAAGGATATTGGGCAGATTTAGGGACAGGGAGCGGAGCAATTAGTCTGGGACTTGCAGAGGTATTTCCGCAAGCCAAAATTTATGGCGTTGATTGTAGCAGTGCAGCAATAGAAATCGCTCGAAAAAATTCTCTACTTTTGGGCTTTGGAAGTCGCATTAAATTCTATCAAGGTTTCTGGTGGGAACCCCTAGCACTATTTAAGGGAAAATTAAGCGGTATGGTATCCAATCCTCCTTATATTCCTAGTGCTTTAGTTGCAAAACTACAGCCAGAAGTAGCCCAGCACGAGCCTCGGCTGGCTTTAGATGGGGGCGATGATGGCATTGGTTGCTTGCGCTATTTGGTGGAGACTGCGCCCGATTATTTGCAGCCTGGGGGGGTGTGGTTGGTGGAGACAATGGCGGGACAAGCAGAAATAGTTGCGTCGTTGCTATGCGATCGCCAAAGTTATACTAATATTTCAATTCATACCGATTTAGCTGGTATTGAACGTTTTGTTTTAGCCCAAAAAAGTAATTAAATTGCGCTCATGACCCAAGGAACGCTGCAAGAATTGGTAGAAACAGTTCTTGCAGGTAAATTAGTTAGTTTTCCTACCGATACAGTTCCAGCTTTGGCAACGTTACCGTCAAAAGCCCAGGTAATTTTTGCAGCAAAACAGCGTAGTCAAGATAAACCACTAATTTTGATGGCGGCTGATGCTCTCGATCTATGGCCCTATGTTTCTGGGAGTACAGCAGAATTATTAGTATGGCAACAAATGGCTGCAACTTATTGGCCCGGTGCGCTCACTATGGTACTGCCAGCGAGCGATCGCGTACCCAAGGAGATTAACTTAGCAAGTCCTGATACTGTGGGCCTGCGCGTGCCAAACCATTGTGTTACTAGGGCTATTTTAGCTCGTACTGGGGCGCTGGCAACTACTAGCGCGAATAAGTCTGGTAAACCACCATTGCAGACAATGAGGGAAATTAAAGCAGAGTTTCCCGATGTTTTAACTTTGTCTCTTGAAGCTACGGAGCCGCCCGCTAGTGCCATACCTTCTACAGTTATTAAGTGGATTGGCAACAATTGGCAGATTTTACGCTCTGGTGCGGTTAAATTGGAGTCGTGATTTATACAATTAATTATGGATTTGGCTAACTGGATATATTTAGCAACGGGGTTAGGAGTTGGGTTAGCAAGTCGATGGTTATTACCACCAAAATTATCTACTGATTTAAAAGGTATTTCACCGCAACAATTAGATGGAGTTTTGCCGCAAACCCAATTGGCTTACTTGATGGCGCAACAAATCAGCCAGTTTAAAGGGGGCTTTTTGGCGCGAACTTCCCATGAATTGCGATCGCCTCTAAGTAACATTATTGGTCTGCATCAGTTGATTTTGTCTGATTTATGCGACGACAGGGACGAAGAACGCCAATTTGTTGCCCAAGCTCACGAAGCGGCATTGCAGTTAGTTAAGTTAATCGACGAAATCCTTAATGTTGCCAGATTAGAACATGGAACTAATAAATTAGAAATTCAACCTTTGCAATTAAGCTTTGTTTTGGAAGAAGTTTGTAATATTTTACGCATGATTGCTGCAAATCGCTCTCACAAGCTACAACTATCTCCACCCCCTCCAGAAATTTATGTTTTAGCTGATCCTCTATGGTTGCGACAAATCATCTTGAGTCTTATTGATGCAGCAATTTTCTGTATAGAGGATGGCGGAATTTTTTATTTATCAGTTCAGTTAATCCCAGAAAGTAACTTTGTTTATATTTGGATAGATGCGCCCTTAGCCGTTAGTAATTGGAACGATCCTGTAGATTTGCTGCACGGCGATTTTAGCTGTGAAGCAAGTTTAATTGCTAAGTCTGCTTTGAATACTAGTTCGCCAGGATTAACGCTGTTACTTGTACAAACGTCATTAGAAGTTATGCAGGGCAAACTTGAGATTTTTCCTGCGCCTACAAGTAGTGAGACATCGCCCACAACGCGAATGCAAATTTCTATCCCGTTATTAACTCCTGATACTGCGCTTCTAGAGATTGAACCTTAGCTATTGGCTGATTGTACAGTACCATTGTGCTGCTTGAATTGACTTCAAAGCCGATTCTTTCATAAAAGCTTTGTTGATGAGTTGTAGTTAGATAAACTCTCTCTACTCGGTTCATGCGGGGATGACTCAAAACCGTTTGTACTAACTTGCGTCCTAAACCTGCACCCCGGTATTGGGGATCGATGACTACGTCCCAAATTGTCGCACGATAAATACCGTCGGATGTCGCACGAGCAAAACCAATCAGCTTTTGGCTATCCCAAACGCTAATTACTGGTTCGCTGTTTTCAATGGCGATGTTTAAGTCTTCGATTTTGCGCTCTGCTGCCCAAAACGCTCCTAACTTGAATAGCGCTTGTAACTGGGTAAGATCGACAACAGATTTGCGATCGCAAAATTGGATATGGCTGCAATCCATAGTTTTTTGTGTAATCCACTATCTATCGTAAATTTTACTTTACATTTCTTCAACAGTGGGGAAGGATCTTTATTTTAACCACCGCTCACTGGTGGAATTAAGACTACTTCATCGCCATTAACTAAAAGCGTATCAGGGGAAACAAACTGACAATTGATCCCAAAGCGAGTAATTTCTTGCCATTTTTCAAGTTCGGGATGCTGAGAAATTAAGCGTTCTAAAACGGCAATTGCTGGAGTTTGGGGAGGAAATTCTAAAACTATTTCTGATCGCCCGTAAGCCTCTTGATAGGCGGCAAATAGCTTGACGGTAACAGTAATTGCGCTTTGAGACATAAAAGATTGGTCATTGGTCATTATTATCACCCATTACCCATTACCATATTTTTTCCAGCCGCCGAAATTCTTGCTCTACGTGCGACCATAATTGACGATTGTGGGGGTCAGTCTTTAGGGCTTTTTTAAGAAAAATTCGGGCTTTATCTGCTTGCTTTTGGTTAATTAAATAACTTCCCCAACGCCAGTAGGAAATTGCTTGCCAAGATTGGACTTCTTTGTCTGAAGGGAAACGTTGGGCTAAAGCTTCCGATAATGCGATCGCTCTAGGGAATTTTTGATACTGCCATAACTGCTGTAACTGCTGATGATAATCGTTTTTCAGCTTTTGTTCGGTGGCAGATATTGGCGGCGATGAAGAGGAAGGGGGGCGGGTTACTGTAATTTTTGGCGTTGCTGGGGCTACTTCTGGCAATGGTTGCTGCCAAGACTCCACCAGCACTTGATAGGCAGCCGTTAAAGCGATAAATTTATCATTTTTGACGCGATCGCCCGGATTAGTATCAGGATGGTATTGCCGTGCTAGTCGTCGGTAGGACGCTTTTATTTCGACCAGCGTTGCTACAGGTGTCAATTCTAGCAGTAGATAACAAGCGGCTTTGTCCATAAGTAGTTAAATATTGAGTAGCCTTTAGAGTTAAATCTAAAGGCTCACTGACTTACACGCGATCTTCAATTACCCGGTCAATTAAACCGTATTCTTTTGCTTCCGCCGCCGACATAAAGTAGTCGCGATCGGTATCTTTCTCAATTTTTGCTAAAGGCTGACTTGTCCTATCTGCCAGCATTTGATTGAGTTGATGACGCAAACGGAGAATCTCTCGGGCTTCAATTTCGATATCTGTAGCTTGACCTTGAGCGCCCCCGGCGGGTTGGTGGATCATAATTCGCGCGTGAGGCAGAGCTAAACGCTTGCCCTTAGTACCCGCCGCCAGCAGAAACGAACCCATAGAAGCCGCCATGCCCACACAAATAGTGACTATATTTGATTTAATGTGCTGCATGGTGTCATAGATTGCCAATCCGGCTGTAACCGAGCCACCAGGGGAGTTGATGTAGATAAAAATATCTTTGCTTTGATCTTCTGAATCTAGATACAACAGTCTAGCAATAATCGAATTTGCCATTCCATCACTCACCTCTCCACTTAAAAAGATGATTCGCTCCAAGGAAAGGCGCTCGTAAATATTAATCCATTGAGTGTAAGGCTCCCCTGGAAAGCGATGGGGGACTCTAGGAATTCCAATAGGCATAAATAAATTCTCCAGGAGGGGTTATTAAAATTATCGAGCGACGGCTAGAGGTTGAGGAAGGTCTTTGGCACTTTCCAAAACTTTATCAATCAAGCCGTATTCTTTTGCTTGATGAGGAGTCATGTAGTACATCCGATCCATATCTTTAGCAATTTTTGTTTTTTCCTGACTGGTGTTAGCGGCGAGAATATCTAAGATAATCTCTTTGTTAACAAAAACTTCTTTAGCGTGGATTTGGATATCGGTAGCTTGACTGTAAGGAGCGCGGCGGCGGGCTTGATGCAATACGATGGTAGCGTTGGGCAAACTTGCTCTAAAGCCTTTAGTTCCTGCCGAGAGAATCATTGCCGCAGTTCCCATAGCTTGCCCTATACAGATAGTATGAACTGGGGGCTTGATGTAGTTGAGCGTGTCGCAAATTGCAAAAGCTTCGGTTTCTGCTCCGATCGCATCGCCGCCATACCAAGAAGTTCCGGTAGAGTTGATGTAAATATAAATAGGTTTTTCGGGGTCGTCGTATTGCAAGTAAAGTAATTGAGCAATAATTAACTCTGTTACATCTACCCCAAGTTGCTGTTTATATTCATCCGGTGTAACTAAAGGTAGTCCTAGGTAAACAATCCGTTCCTTTAAAAGTAACGATGGCAAGTCTGGAGGCGGTGTGCGGTAGGAAGAATCGCCAGAATAGGGGGCTTGGACGGCCTTTACTTGTGTCATAGCACCTAATGCCTAAAATAATACCAATGTCTGTAATACATCCTAGCGCGAGGCTTGGGCTAATAGAGGTACGGATTTCTAGCTATGGCAATGGAGACAAATCGTATTTTAGCGATTTATAGGTTGGCGATCTCAACTGCGGATTTGTTTGGGCTTTATTTAAGCCTAGTTTAAAAGCTTGAGCAAGAATGATAACTGCTTGGCTAGCTGTTTATTCTCAAACATTTTGTTTCTGCCAATTGGTGTTGACTATGGTTATTTCCTTGATTGGGCAACGCCCTTGGAATCAAACGTAAACAGGTATCGAAATTTAACTTGTTCACAGAACCAACAGATCGCAATCGGCACATAAATACCCATAATTGTCCCTAAAAAGATGTGTACAGAAGGTTCTGTGAAGCCGAAGATTTTTTGGATTACTATCCGCGTCCCTGAAGTGACAATCGTATGAACCACGTAAATTTGCAACGATAACAGTCCCCACACTTTTACAAAATTAGCGAGTTTCGATTGTTCTAGCAAAATTGCTAGTGCAATCGTCGCACTTATACCAATCATTGCAATGAGCGGAACGAGCAACTGATTCTCTGCTATACCGAGCCAGACAGTTGCCGCTACTGCCAGAAATCCACTAATAGTTACTGAAATCAAAAGAGGAATATTGAATTGATTGATTCGACTTAGCCAAGACATTAGTGGGCTAGCAACTGCCGCACCTATCGCAAAATAAATTATGAAGCGACAAACTAAATCTAGAACTGACCAAGAAGTAAAACTACTTTGTAGTGAATGTAAATAATATAAGAAAATAGAAAAAATTAAGAAATGAACCGGAGAAGCTTTTATATCATAGGCAAATTTATAAAATATCATAATGATAAATAAGACGTATAAGAACCAAAATATAAAAATTGGTTGATAGATAATTTGCAAAATATCAGTCAAGGGTATTGAGTTATTTGTATATTGAAAAGCAGCCGAAACCAGCCCACCCTGAATGATCGACCATAGGAAATATGGATAGGCAATAGTTTTTAGCTTGTTTACAATGAAGTCTTTTAAAGATGTTGATACCGAACGCTGGATTAGCAATCCTGAAAGGAAAAAGAAGATTGGCATATGGAAAGCATAAATCCACTGATCGATCGATTTAGCTATTGATGGGCTAAGGATTGAACTATCTATCAAACCTCGGCATACATGCCCAATTACTACTAATAAAATGCCAATACCTTTTGCATAGTCAATCCAATAAACTCTATTTTGCTTTGGTATATTCATACTTTTTAAGCTGGATGTTATTTTAGGTGTGTTGACAAAAAATATTGAGTAGACAACTAAAGCCTAAAGTTTAAGCCTTTTAGCTTGATGAAGAATTATTACTGATTATCTAATCCACTGTCACTATTGCCAAAGTAAAAATGTCAAGAAACTGGGGACATCCCTAAAAGCAAATAATGTTATCGTTGCTACAATCAAACTTGCCCCTAGGAAACCTCAATTATTTGTTGTAGATGGAGTAGGTTACTTCTTAAAGAATTGTCTTTAAATTCTGCGCTCGACGATTGCTCAAACTTCTGTGGCATGGGAATTTTAGCTTACGTTTTGAAGTGCTATAGCAACAATGAATCGCCAGACTCTACTAGGTTTTTACCAGTAAAATTTTACCTCTTGCTTGCTCAATGTATATGATTAATTTATCGATCTTTTAGAAAGATGAATTCTTATAAAATTATTATCTCCTAGGCAAATTTAAGCATGTATCTTGGGTTACAAAAATACTTTTAGCACTTTATAGTTATGTAAGAATTCAAAGTTATACTTGTTAAGTGAGATCCTAGAGTTTGAGTAATTGACAAAGCTTTAAGTAAAAACTTATACATTATTTTTAAATTTTAATTGTAGGAAAATAGTCAAAGATATAGAGCTTACAGCTAGAGATGCTAATCAATGTTTGGAAAATAACAGTTATAAATCAGATCATAACTTTGCAAGGGCGATCGCTAAATTTCAGGGTTAGATTTTGCCCCAGTCTGATAAAAAATTGGCTCTAGGTGGGTAAAAACCTCAAAAAGCTTGGAGAATGGGGTAAAAAAATAGGGAATAAGGCAAGATATATAATAACCAATAGTTTTTTTTAGATCAAGTGAAAAAATTATTCTACTGATAATTACTTGTATCGTTAGATATTTAGGGTTAGGAATTGTTATGAAGGTTTTGTTACAGCCAGCTTTAAATGATGTCAATATAGATGCAGGTCAACTAAATAGTCAGCGTCAGTTAGCAATTTCTATTAGTGCTGTTTCTCCTAGCGCCGATCGCACTGTGCCGCTAAACTTATGCTTAATCCTTGATCGTAGCGGTTCGATGAAGGGACGACCGATAGAAACGGTCAAACAAGCCGCTAATCGCATAGTAGATCGGTTGACTTATAGCGATCGCCTCTCGATAGTAGTATTTGATCACCGTGCCAAAGTATTGATATCCAATCAATTAGTAGAAGATCCAGAGGCAATTAAGGCACAGATTAACAAACTTAAAGCTGATGGAGGTACGGCTATTGATGAAGGGATGAAGTTAGGGATTGAAGAACTAGGAAAAGGCAAAAAAGAAGCAATTTCTCAAGCTTTTTTGTTAACTGACGGCGAAAACGAACACGGAGATGATAAGCGTTGTTTGAACTTTGCCCAACTAGCCGCCGAATACAATCTAACTTTAAACACTTTAGGCTTTGGCGACCATTGGAACCAAGATATTTTAGAAAAGATTGCTGATGTAGCTGGTGGAAAACTGTCTTATATCGAAGAAGCCAATCGTGTAGAAGAAGAATTTGGTCAGTTATTTAGTAGCATTCAGTCTATTGGTTTAACTAATGCTTACTTGTTGTTTTCTTTGGGGGCAAATGTGCGTTTAGCCGAATTGAAGCCCATTGCTCAAGTGTCTCCTGATACCGTTGAATTAGCTAGTACGCAAGAAGCTAATGGACAATTGGCGGTAAGGCTGGGAGACTTATCAAAGGATGTTAGTCGCGTGGTGCTGGCAAATATTTACATAGGTAAACTACTTCAAGGTAAGCAAGAAATCGCTCGATTGCAGGTACGTTACGATGATCCGTTTCAAAATAAATCGGGGTTACTTTCAGAGATAGTTGCTGTAGAAGCTAATATTGCCAGCAATTATCAACCGCAAATCAATCCCCAGGTACAGACAAATATTTTGGCTTTGGCAAAGTATCGGCAAACCCAGATGGCTGAAGCAAAATTGCAGCAAGGCGACAGATCCGGGGCGGCTACACTGCTACAAACTGCCGCCAAAACAGCATTGCAAATGGGTGATAAAAATGCCGCTACTGTATTGCAAACTAGCGCCACTAGGTTGCAAGCAGGGGAAGAATTGTCAGAGAGCGATCGCAAAAAAACCCGAATTGTCTCTAAAACTGTATTGCAATAAGCTTAACTACTACCGCTTTTTTTGATTCCACGTACCGCCGTAGGCATAATGGGGGTTGTTTTGCTTAACTGTAGGCAAACATAAATTGCAGATAAAAAACCATTCCCCTGGTTCTTTGTCTTTAACTCTGTATAAAATCGGTACAGTTAGATTACACCTGTCGCAAGACTTTACTCTAGTTTTACGTACCATACTAAGCCAACGCTGAAGCTTGAGTTTTGGCAAAAATCATTCTCCCAGCTGAAGTTTGTAAAGCGCTAGTTACAACAACTCGCACTTCTGCGCCCACAAAAGGACTACCTTCTTCTACCACAACCATTGTCCCATCTTCTAAGTAGCCGATACCTTGACTAGCTTCTTTGCCTTCTTTAAGAATTTTAATGTCTATATTGTCGCCGGGAAGGTAGCTAGGACGAACAGCATTGACTAAATCGTTGACATTTAAAACTGGAACTTTTTGGACGCTGGCAACTTTAGATAGATTGTAATCGTTAGTTAGGAGCGTACCATTGATATCTTGGGCAAATCTGACTAACTTGGCATCTACCGTCGGGGTATCTTCGTAATCTGTAGAGTTAATAATGATGCGTTCTGGGTAAGATTCTCTAATGCGGTTGAGAATTTCTAACCCTCGCCGTCCTCGGACTCTTTTTAAATCTTTTGCGCCATCGGCTAGTTGCTGTAATTCTTGCAAAACAAACTGAGGTACTAAAATCTGCCCTTCTAAAAATCCCGTTTCTAGTAAAGCTTCTATACGCCCATCAATAATACAGCTAGTGTCTAAAACTTTGGTAATAGAAGGTTTGAGCGTACCTTCAGCTACTAGCATAGATTCAACAGTGTTGGGATTAATGATCCGTAAAAAACTCCGTCCGTGAGTATCAGCTAAACTAATCCCTGAAAATGCTGAGATAAAACTACCAAGAACAGCGACTAAAGGTTTAATAAAAGCAAAGTCTTCAGGGATTGGCAACAAAAATAGTGGCGCCAACATTAAGTTAGCGATCAATAAGCCTGCTACCAAACCGATGGCGCGAGTTAGGAGAACATCGACAGGCATTTCTCTAACTTTGGTTTCCAAACGACGATAGGTAATTTGGAAACTCAAGCCGATTGCGCCGCCAATAACCGCGCCAAACACACCAACGATTGATCGCAGCGCATCTTCGTTTGTAACTTGCTGTTGGACTGATATAGGTAGTAATTCGAGACTGTAGAAGCCGATCCCGGCTCCTGCTATGATAAATGAAAGGATTATAATTGCATCAAGCATGGTTTTAGCCACTTGAATAATTTGGTTGTAATTTCCGCACAGAAAATCGATCAACCAATTTGATATTGTTCTATGATAGTATTTTTACTCTTTTTAAGCGTCAGTTAAAATGAGTATCGGCGTAAATATAAATTATGGGTTTTTTAAAAAATCCAAAAACTTTTAATTAAAATTGAACTATTAATTAAGTTTAAGCTTGGCGATCGCCAGTTAAATTAAGGTGTTAAGCGAATTAAAACAAGTTTTTGAGCCTCTAATTATAGAAATTCCTAGTTCCGCCTACGTGCATATCCCTTTTTGTAGGAGACGGTGCTTTTACTGTGATTTTCCAGTAAAAGTGGTAGGCGATCGCGCCAGAGGCGAAAACTCCCTTAGTATCTCTGATTATGTTCGCGCCATCACGCGAGAAATTGCTACTACTCCAAATATCGGCAAACCGTTAGAGACAGTGTTTTTTGGCGGTGGTACGCCTTCGTTGCTGTCAGCAAATCAAATTACCCAAATTATAGAAAGTCTTGTTCAGCAATTTGGGCTATCTTCCTCGGCAGAAATATCGATGGAAATAGATCCCGGAACCTTTGATTTAGAACAGTTGCAGGGCTATGTCAAAGCTGGGATAAACCGGGTGAGTATGGGAGTACAAGCATTTCAGAGCGAGTTATTACAAGTTTGTGGGCGATCGCACTCTGTTGATGATATTTGGCGATCTATAGATATAATTCGTCAAGTAAACGTACCAAGTTTTAGCTTAGATTTAATTTCTGGTTTACCACACCAAACTTTAGAACAATGGCAAGAATCCTTACTGGCGGCGGTAAAAACTGCCCCAAACCATATTTCTATTTACGATCTAACCATTGAGCCAGTTACAGCTTTTGGCAGGTATTATAGACCAGGAGTAGCGCCGCTACCTACTGACGAACTTACAGCCCAAATGTACCGTCAAAGCCAGGAAATACTCACCGCCGCAGGTTACGAACATTACGAGATATCTAACTATGCTTTGGCGGGGTATCAATGCCGTCACAATCGAGTTTATTGGGAAAATCGCTCTTATTATGGCTTTGGTATGGGTGCAACTAGCTACGTGAAAGGACAGCGTTATACAAGACCCCGCAAAACTACCGAATACTACGACTGGGTGGGAGAACTCACGGCGGCTTGTGGGATTATAGATTGCCCGTCAACACCTGTAGAGGAGATGTTATTAGAAACGCTGATGTTGGGGTTGCGTCTTAAAGAAGGGGTGAATTTATCTATTTTAAGTCAGTTATTTGGTGCAGCTACTAAAGAAAAAATCGAGCGGTGTTTGCAACCTTACCAAAAGCAAGGTTGGATAGAATTTGTAGACGAGGAAAGTTCAAAATCTGCCCAACTTACCGATCCAGAAGGCTTTTTATTTTCTAACGTGGTGCTGGCTGCTTTGTTCGAGCGATTGACTTGAAGCGCCTTTACAGAATTATATCTAACTTTCGGCACACAGACACTCTGGTTGCCCTAATCCTTGGTATGAGATCTATTGCACCAAATATATCTTTGATTTTTTAACACCATGATAATTTTGCAGTATTTTTGGGAATCCTTAATTAAGTAAGCTCTTTGACTTGATTATAAACATGGCAAATAATGAACTTTATTCTAGCTCTGGACTAGGTTGGCTGTATTGCATAGCACAGAATCCATCATCTAACTGGGGAAATATACAAAGTTTTTATAGCGATATAGAGAATACGGAGACCTACGTTAAAAATGACGATAAGTTGATTACTGTTGATAGCCAAGTTTGGGGGAAAATTAAAAACCCAGAGCAAAGATTGCCAGCAAAAGGCGACGGGCTAGCTTTTTATCACAGTTCTCGTGCATTATGTAATCCGGCAGGTTCAAAAATTCCAAAACCTAGAGTATCTCTTATTGGTCAATTGATTGATATTCAATATGAAGGCTCTGATATAAGTATTTTAAAGGTTGAAGTGCAGCTTTCTGTTTTAAAAGCTCTCAAGTCTAGACCGATTGAAAGAGATGAAGGCACAAGAGATATTTTTGAGGAGTGTGGGATAGTTAGTGGTATTCCTTATTCTCTTTACCAAGCCAATAACGGAGCATGGGATAAATTAATTTCACTTGTGAATAAACGGATCTAGAAATTTACATATTTATTCTTAATAACTTAAATCATTAACAAATTAACCCATTACTTAAGGCTTTGAATAAGGAGTAAGTGTGTATGAAAAAACAAAAACTATTGTAGAAAAACTTGGATAATAAAGTAAAAATTAATATCTACATAGCTATATTTTTAACATTTATTGGTTCTTTCTTGCTATCCTCACTAACAAATTCTAATATACCTTTTGATACCAGTCAAAAAGCAAATGAACAAGATCAAACGACTCAACAAGAGGAAGAACACAAAAGAGAAAAAGTTTTAGAAGTTGCTGAAAAGTTTATTAAAGCAAAAAATTATTCTAAAGTCATTGAGTTAGCTAGATTTCAAGCAAATTCAGACAATTATTTACTTGCCTTAGACTTACTTAAAAAAGTTCCTGATTCATATCAAAGCACTACAGACATTCTAATCCAAAAATACTCTGTAAATGTAGACCAGCAACTTGAAAATAATGAAAGGTATAATCTCAGTAAATCAATAGAAGCTAATCCTAAAAATTTTTTGAAAATTGTAAATTCTGGAATATTCAGTAAAAATGAACAAGGTTCACTTTTATTATATATAAGAGTACATTATAATTCTCCTTTGAAATCCATAACAAAAGTTCAAGCAGGTGGAGATTACGAGGTGACAAATGACGGTACTATTAGAATACAGCGAGTAGGATTTATACTTATAGATGCAGGAAAAGAAATAAAGTCTGAGTTTTTCTGTCCACAATTAATTGCTACACATCGTTGTTATGTGGCTCCTCAAGAAGACCTTGAAATATCAGCAAATATTGGAATTCACCCAGATAATATACAACTTAAATCGACTTATATCATAACAGCAGATTTGGGATACCCATTTTGGTGCAAAGTGTTTAATAATAAAAATTTATACAAGTGGCACAATCCAACATATAGTTACCATGAGTGTAAACAACTGAAATAATCAACACTCAAACCTGCTCTTTCTCTATATTTAGATCACTAGGATTGTTCGCAACTAAGCTAACGCTCAAACTAGGAATAAGACCGAGCTTTAAATAGGGTTGAAAGAGCAGTCGTGTAGGAACTTACAAGAAGAACTCGGTCTAATTATTTAATGGGCAGGTACGCCAGCACCGTTTTTAATCCCGATAATTACCTTAGAAAAATGCTGCTTGATGGCGAATTAAATTAAAAAATTCTTCGCGGGTTTTTTGCTCATCTTGAAAAACGCCTACCATTGCACTTGTAACTGTCCAAGAACCGGGCTTTTGTACGCCGCGCATGACCATACACATATGACTTGCTTCAATCACAACTGCTACTCCCTTTGGTTCTAAAATAGTCTGCACTGCTTCAGCAATTTGACGGGTTAACCGCTCCTGCACTTGCAAGCGTCGAGAATACATCTCGACAATTCGCGCCAATTTGCTTAAACCTACTACTTTTTGATTGGGAATATAGGCAACATGAGTTTTGCCCATAAATGGCAACATATGATGTTCGCAGAGGCTAAAAGTGCTGATA
>QQTW01000109.1_pt1 | contig 45541 bp, 39 predicted proteins | sample 1904831 | NCBI WGS metagenome assembly QQTW01 (sample SAMN09435610, study PRJNA476489) | Subsurface metagenome, whole genome shotgun sequencing project.
ATAGAAGGTAAGAGTAGAGAAAGAATTGTTGCCAGCATGGATCTAATTTTGTGCCATACCACCGCCGATTTTGATACGTTGGGAGCAGCCGTGGGTTTGACGCGCTTATTGCCAGGAGGCCGAATTGTCATCCCTGGTGGCTGTCATCAGGTAGTACGGGATTTTTTGGCACTACATAAAGATGAGTATGCCATTATCGAGCGCCGCGCCGTCAATCCAGCACAAATAAAACGGTTAGCAGTGGTAGATACGCAAAAGCGCGCTCGCCTGGGAGTTACTGCCCAATGGTTAGATTTGCCGCAGTTGGACTCTATAATTGTTTACGACCATCACGACGACATACAGCTAGATATTCCTGCTACAGAAACAAAAATAGCTGATGTTGGTGCAACTACAACGTTAATTGTCGAACAATTGCAAGCTGCTAATATTGACCTCACTGTTGCTGAAGCTACAGTTATGGCTTTAGGTATTCATGTTGATACGGGTTCTTTGACCTTTGCCCAATCTACGGCGCGCGATGCTCAAGCTTTGGCATGGTTGATGCAGCAAAAAGCCTCCTTAGCGATGGTTAGTGATTACTTAGAGCCGGGTTTATCCAAACAATTACAGTCACTATTGCCGATCGCACTTAACAGCCTAGAAACCATTAAAATCGACGGCTACAGCGTTGGTTGGTTAATGCTCAAAACTGATGACCACGTACCAGGTTTATCGGGGTTCATTTCCCAATTAATGCAGCTAACCGAAACCGATGCAATGCTTTTAGGGGCAAGCTATGAAGATAAGCTAACAATAATCGGGCGATCGCACATTCCCCAAACAAACTTAAATACTTTGTTTCAACCAATGGGCGGGGGCGGTCATTCTCAAGCAGCGTCTTTGTCTCTGCGAGGAGTAAACCCAGAAGAAACTTTAAAGCAACTGATAGACACTTTTACTAACCAAATTCCCCAGCCACCCACAGCGAGAGAATTAATGTCATCTCCTGTTCGGACTATATTGCCTGAAACTACCATCGCTGAGGCGCAAAGGATTCTTTTGCGCTACGGTCATTCGGGCTTGTCGGTAGTTGATGCGGTGGGTAAGTTAGTCGGGATTGTCTCACGGCGAGATATTGATATTGCTTTGCATCATGGCTTTAGTCACGCCCCAGTTAAGGGTTACATGACTACAAACCTAAAAACTATTAGTCCTACTACCACGTTACCGGAAATCCAAGAATTGATGGTGACTTATGATATTGGACGCTTACCTGTTTTAAAATCTGGGCAATTAGTAGGTATAGTTACGCGCACCGATATTTTGCGGGAAATGCACCAAGAAAAAGCCCGAAAAATTAAAAATGCTAATAACTCCCTTGTTATTAATTATTCGCTGCTTAGTTTACTCAATAGTCGTCTAAATCCGGCTTTACAAACTTTACTGACAAAGGCTTCTACAGCAGCAGAACAACGCGGCTGGCATTTGTATCTAGTTGGTGGCGCTGTCCGAGACTTATTATTAGCTCAAGGGGAAACTGAGATTCTGATTCAAGATATTGATTTAGTAGTTGATGGCTTTCACAACGCAACCGATGTAGGTGCAGGGGTCGAACTTGCTCAAGCTTTACAAACATCGTACCCCCAAGCCCGATTAGAAATTCATGGCGCTTTTCAAACTGCGGCTTTATTGTGGCATGACGATCCAATTTTAGATTCCTTATGGGTAGATATTGCTACCGCTCGCACTGAATTTTATCCTTATCCGGCGGCAAATCCTGAAGTTGAAGCAAGTTCTATTCGCCAAGACTTGTATCGGCGCGACTTTACAATTAATGCTCTGGCGATGCGGCTAACTAATCCTCGTGCGGGTGAGTTATTAGACTTTTTTGGCGGAATGCGGGATCTGCAAGCTAGGCAAATTCGAGTTTTACACGCCAATAGCTTTATTGAAGACCCGACACGAATTTATCGCGCTGTCCGTTTTGCCGTGCGCTTGGGGTTTGAAATTGAACAACGCAGTATTGAGTATATTCGTTACGCCATTTCTAGCGGCGTTTATAACCAAGCAGATAATAAAACTCGTCCTGCTTTGCAAACTCGTCTCCGCAGCGAATTAAAATATCTCCTCCAATCGCCCTATTGGCAGGCTGGGTTACGCTTACTGAGTGATTTAGATGCTACAAAGTGCATTCACCCAGATTTGAGCGTAAATCGCTCTTTATGGCAGCAATTGCGGCTTTTAGAACTATTGAAAGGCGATCGCGTTGCTAATTGGTTACTACGATTAGAAGTATTAATTGCTCACTTACCACCCCAAGAGCGCGGTTTAGTTGCCAAAAACTTGCAATTGCCCGATGACAGTATTAAAAGATTAGTAAATCTAGAGGCGGCAGAAGCAAAGGTTAAAAAACTACTACCCACAGCGTTCAAAAGTCAAGTAGTGCAACTATTGCAACCCTACGATGATGCTACTTTAATTTTGCTAATGGTGCGATCGCCTACAATTATCCGCCGTCAAATTTGGTCGTATCTTAATTGCTGGGCAAATATTCAAGCGCCCCTTAATGGCGACGATTTGAAAAAACTAGGATATAAACCAAGTCCGCAGTTTCGGCAAATGTTAGAGGATCTATTAATAGCGACCTTAGACCAAATAATATGCGATCGCCCTAGCGCCGAAAAGTTTTTGTCTATTCGCTATCCATTGTAAAGTAAAGTAAAGAAGTTTATATTTTATGATGCTACCTCAATCTTTACTACGGTGGAGGCGGAGACCTAGACAAGCAAGCTATAATCTTTGCGTATGGAATGCAGAAACAACCTATGACTAATCCTTTGATTCATGCCTTTTTTGTTGGTCGGGCTGTAGCTGAAATTGCCAACGAACATTTAGAAAATGCTTTAACTGATGCTTTAAGCGAACTAGGTAAATTTGATGCAGAACAGCGCGAACGCCTACGCCAATTTACGACTGAAGTTATAGAACGCGCCAACCGAGAAGCAGCCAGTAGTTCTAGTGGTAACACTACAACCTATTCTTCTCCCAGTTCTCCATCGATGGACGTACAAGCAACTGTCGATGAACTTAGAGCCGAAATTGCGCTACTAAGAGCCGAATTACAACGCCACCGTAGTAATTCTATCTAAGTGGGAACAAACAATTAGATTTATGTTTGTAGGGATTTACCCTAAAAGCATCTCATTGTATTTATTTCTGACCTCCTGCAAAAATAAAGATTAGGAATTCGAGTGTCTCTTTCTCCTCCTGTCAAAAATTCCATCAAAACTAAAGGCAAATTCAAGCGTAGTTCGATGGTGTATAAAGATAATTCCTATCGCTGGAATCGAGATAATTACTCTCGAAATCGGCGATTCTTTGACATATGGTCGTTTGTGCTGTCTTTAATGACGGGTTTTTGGCTCAACAAAAAGTCTTGGAGTTATCCTGGTGGAGTTACCGAAGAAAAACGCAAGGCTCGACGGATTGAACAAGCTGTTTGGATTCGTAACACCTTGCTGGAGTTGGGGCCAACGTTTATTAAAGTTGGTCAATTATTCTCTACTCGCGCCGATTTATTCCCCAGCGAATACGTTGACGAACTTGCCAAACTTCAAGACAAAGTTCCGGCTTTTAGTTACGAGCAAACCAAAGCAATTATCGAGCAGGAGTTGGGAAAGAGTTTACCAGAATTATTCCAATCCTTCGAGCAAATTCCCATCGCCGCCGCTAGTTTAGGTCAAGTTCATAAAGCGACCCTCCATTCGGGAGAAATTGTCGCCATTAAAGTTCAACGCCCCGGCTTAAAAAAATTATTTGAAATCGATTTAACTATTCTCAAAACCATTACTCGTTACTTTCAAAGCCACCCAGAATGGGGTAGGGGTCGAGATTGGCTAGGCATTTATGAGGAATGCTGCCGAATTTTATGGGAAGAAATAGAATACTTAAATGAAGGGCGCAACGCGGACACCTTTCGCCGCAATTTCCGCGACCACCACTGGGTAAAAGTACCGCGAGTTTATTGGCGTTACACTTCGCCTAGAGTGTTGACTTTAGAATACGTCCCAGGCATTAAAATTAGTCACTACGAAGCCTTGGAAGCGGCGGGTTTAGACCGTAAGCTTTTAGCCCGTCAAGGTGCAGAATCTTACTTAAGACAGTTGCTCAATCACGGGTTTTTCCACGCCGATCCTCACCCTGGTAATTTGGCTGTTAGTCCTGATGGATCGTTAATTTTTTACGATTTTGGGATGATGGGTCAAATTCGGACAGGAGTAAGAGAGCAATTAATGAAAACACTGTTTGGCATTGCTCAAAAAGATGCCAATCAAGTAGTTGCTTCTTTAGTTGAACTGGGAGCGATCGCACCTACTGATGATATGGGCCCAGTGCGGCGCTCGATTCAGTATATGTTAGATCACTTTATGGATCAACCGTTTGAGAATCAATCTGTCAGCGCCATTAGTGAGGATCTTTACGAGATTGCTTACGATCAGCCTTTCCGCTTTCCTGCTACTTTTACCTTTGTGATGCGGGCTTTTTCAACATTAGAAGGTGTAGGCAAAGGTTTAGATCCAGAATTTAGTTTTATGGAGGTTGCAAAACCTTTTGCAATGGAAATTATGACAAATGGTAATGGTTCGCAAGGCAATACTTTTCTCAATGAATTAGGTCGTCAAGCGGCGCAAGTAGGCAATACTGCTTTAGGCTTACCGCGACGGCTAGAAGACACTTTAGACAAGCTAGAACGGGGCGATATTCGGATGCGAGTCCGTTCCATTGAAACCGAGCGCCTGATGCGTCGTCAAAGCAATATCGCCTTAGCTACTATCTATGCTTTGGTAGCTAGTACATTGACGTTATCTGCCACTTTACTGCTAATTAATCATTATCTGTGGTTGGCGGCGATCGCGGCAACGGTTGCGGGGGCTTTAGGATTTGTTTTGATTAAAACTATCGTTCAACTTGACCGCTACGATAAAACATTTTAGGTAATGGGCAATGGGTGATTGACCAATTCCCCATTACCAATTTTCAATTCCAATTCCGCAGCAAAGGAGTCCTTGCTGCGTTTTTTAAGTACATATACTTAGCTTTATTCAGTTTAAGCATTCTTAAGCTCGTCAACTTGCTAAAACTACCTATAGTTTTCCGTATTAACCCCATTGTTAAATTTATCTCTTAAGGTTTATATTGAACTACACATTTAGAAGTAGGTGCATTTTGTCAAATAGTTGTTATATTTGTTAATACAGCAAGGTTAATTTTGACAAAGCGCCAAGCTTGTAAGCAGAAATGCTATCCACGTCTTTATATTTTTTGTTGGAGTCAATCATGAGTAACCCAATTGAACTATCACTAGAACAACAGTTCAGCATTCGCTCCTTTGAAACTCAAGTACAGCAAATGAGCCACGAACAAGCTCAAGACTTTTTAGTCAAGCTATATCACCAAATGGTAATGCGCGAAGCAACTTACAAAGAGTTAATTAAGCACCAATGGGGCTTTGAAGGAGGAGTTTAAACTCAGTTAATGTTTTTAAGTCTACTAAGGGCGACCTCCAACTCTAGCTGAATTTTGCGAGCAGAAACTAGCTGGGGCTGTCGGGGCGTTACCTTAAAAAACCTAGGTAGAAAAAACTGTAATTTATTAATAGAGCAATAATTGTCACACCTAAATAATAAGTTCTAAACAGTAGCATTAAAAACTGAATCTAAACCTGAAGGTTGCAACTTGGCTAAAATCTGTGGTTTAAGCTTCTCAAACTCTTGCCGGAGCAACCCTTTACTAACTTGAGGCTCGGCAACAGAAACCAAATTTTGGCTAGTCATTACCCATTGTTGCAGTTGTTGGCGCTGCACTGGCGCGATCGCCATTAACAAAATTTTGCAAGCACACTCTGGAGATTCTCTGGCAAATAGCAATAAGCGGTAAGAGCCAGACTCCCCTAATAGCCTAGTTATTTCTTGACCTTGACGAGTTTTTAAATCCATATAGTAAGCCAGCCACTTCACACCGTGTTGAGAATTGTAAAGCGCTGTAATCCAAAGCATCATGGGGTGAGGGGTACTGATAAACAAAAACTGGTTGAAACGCGCACCTTGCAAACGTTTTTCAATTTCCTGTTGAGGCAGCATTACCCAGAGCGCAGAAATAATTTCGCCTTTGGTACGGATGGGTTGGGGAAAGACAATATCGGCAATGGGCTTATTTTTGGGCCAAGCCGTAGGTTGAAAAACTGGATCGTCAGAAAAAGATCGATCTAAAAATGGCGCTCCCATCGTTAGGGAGTGGTTGATGCTTTCTTGTTTGGGCGGTGGCGGTGGGAGAGTCTGGGGGGCGCTAGGTACTACTCCTATACTTTGCATTTGTTCTAATGCTACGATCGCGGCAATAATTTCTCCTACCGTTTGGGGGCGATCATTAGGAGACTTAGCTAAACAACTATGTATTAACTCCTCTACTGCTTTGGGAATAATAAGTTTAGTGTTTGTAGAGGCAAAAGAACGGGGAACTTGAAAGTGATGAGCTTTGTACCAACCGCCAAAAGATTCAGTATTTGCCTGAAAAGGCATACTCCCTGTAATCATTTCATACATCATTACGCCCAGGCTGTAGATATCAGAGCGCGGATCGATATCATTGCCTTCCATTTGTTCGGGAGAAGAATAAGCTAAAGTTCCCAAATAATACTTTGTTTGACTGCTATCACTTTGCATTAGTTTAGCAATGCCAAAATCTAATACCTTAACCAATTCGCCAAAACTGGGGTCTTGAACTACAAGCATATTGCTCGGCTTAACATCCCGGTGGATAATTGGACAAATTTCGCCATCAACTAAAATACCTTGGTGAGCGCACTGTAAACCTAGACTAATTTGCCGCGATAAACTCAAAAACCTAGGTAGAGTAATTGGAGTGAGCCGGACAGCATCATTTAAGTTTTCTCCCTGCAAATATTCCATGACATAGAATGGTGTCCCCTGTTCGTCTACACCGTAATCCATCACACGGACAATATGCATACTTTTTTGTCCTAATAAAGCGCAAGTTTTAGCCTCACTTTCAAAGCGCTCTTTAACCCGAATTTTTTTGTTTTGAATGGAAAGAGCAAGAAATTTGACAGCTACAGGTACGCCACCCAACAAAATATCATTGGCACAATAAACTTGCCCCATCGCTCCAGTACCGATTAGTTTTTGAATCTGATAGCGTTTAGCTAATAAACGACCAATGTTGGGATCTGTCATAGGATAACGGTTCAATCAAAGGACAACTTGTCAACGAGCTAAATTTTTGGAGCTATAGAAGGTGACGAACTTAGGATACCCATTTTTTTTGCAGTATTACCTAACAACATTGGCGAAACTTTGATAGATATCTCCTAAGAGCATTTTTTGTTTTGCACCAGTAACTTTAGGTAAGTTGCCAGCAATCCCTAGATTGCGCCAGTATGCCAACACAGCAAAAGAAATTGCCTCTTTGAAATTTGCACTTAATCCTACTTCATCGGTAGTCAGTACGGCGGCGTGCAGCAAGGCTTGCAAGCGATTGGTAAGGTAGAGATTTTTACTGCCACCGCCACATACCAGCACTCGGTCGGGCTGTTGGGGTAAAAAAGTTTGGTAGCTATGGACGATAGAAGCAACGGTTAATTCGGCTAGGGTAGCTAATTTATCGGCGGGACTAAGTTCGTAGGGTTCCATGTCGGCTAAACATTGGTGTAGGTATAGAGAGCCAAATAACTCTCGCCCGGTAGATTTTGGGGGTAGCTGTGCAAAAAAATCTTGGTGTAACCACTGCTCTACTAAGCGATCGCAAGGTGTACCGCTTGCAGCCCAACTTCCATTATGGTCATAAGTTTGAGCGCCACTCGTGAAATGTTGTACAGCTAAGTCTAAAAGAGAATTTGCTGGGCCCGTATCCCAACCACAAATTTTATCTAGCCAATGCTCCTGGCTGCGTGGGGGTAAGTAAGCTACATTGCCAATTCCACCCAAATTTTGGACACAAGTATATTTTTCTTCGTGGCTCAAAAGATAAGCGTCTACTTTGGGAACTAAGGGCGCTCCCTCTCCTCCGGCGGCGATATCGGCGGCGCGAAAGTTACTGATAGTGGGAATTTTTGTTATTTGGGCAATTAAGTCACCCCTACCAAGTTGGAGGCTATACGCTAAGTTGTTAGGGGAAATTACTTTGCCTAGAGGTCTGTGATAGATTGTTTGCCCATGAGAACCAATCAATGACGCGCGATCGCTATTTTTTTGAATCTCCTCAGCAGCCCAGGCGAAGCTACAAGCAATCTGATCGTCAAGCAGCGCTAATGCTGCCATTGATAACTTTTCCCCGCCACACACTGCCAAAATTTGCGCTGACAAGTTGGGGGGGTAAGGATAGGTTTCGCCAGCGATAAGTTCAACTTTTAAGTCTAATTCTGTTCCTGTTACGTCTATTAATGCCGCATCAATACCGTCTACAGACGTACCACTAATTAAACCAATTACACGAGTCATACTAAAATAGGTTTGTTATTTTTAAGGTTAGAAAGCATAGATTCTACCCTTAACTTAAAGTTTAAGCCTGATCGCCTATTTAATTTCTGCCTTTAATTGTGACGGGGCGGTGATTTTTTCGGTGGCGATGATGTGCAGATCGATGTTTTTTAGCAATCGCATCAATTGCTGAGTTAGGGAACCTTGAAATAACATTTTCCAGCGTGATCGCTGACTTTCGCCAATTACAATTTGGGTAATATGTTTGTCTTTGGCAACATGAGCGATCGCACTTGGAATATCTTGGTCTTTGATGTGGATAAATTCGCCGCCAAATTCTCGGCAAAGTTTGTCGCAAGTTTCAATATGCAGGCTTTCTTCTTTGGTAAGAAAGCGATCAAGATTGGCGACGTACACAGCATAAAGCGGCGCATTCATATACCCAGCTATTCTCGCTCCCCGGCGCAACAATTGCATGGAGTTAGGATAAGTAGAGACGCAAACTAAAACTCGTTCGTGAATGTTACAAAATTTTTCGGTAGGGGTTGAAGAAATTGCATCGTCTTCTACGTTGTCGGCGACTTCCCGCAGCGCTAATTCTCTCAGCGCAATCAAGTTACGGCGTTGAAAAAAGTTTTGTAAGGATTCTTGAATTTTTTGGGGTGCGTAAATTTTCCCGTCTTGGAGGCGTTCAAGTAAGGTTTCGGGGGTGACATCTATTACTACAACTTCGTCAGCTTCCTCTAACAGGCGATCGGGGACGCGCTCTCGAACTACAACCCCTGTTATCCTAGCTACTAGGTCGTTGAGGCTTTCTAGGTGCTGAATATTTACCGTAGAATAAACATCAATTCCCGCATTTAAAATTAGTTCTACGTCTTGATAGCGTTTTTCGGTGGCAGAACCGGGTACATTAGTATGGGCTAATTCATCTACTAATACAAGACTTGGCGATCGCTCGATAATTGTTTCGGTGTCCATTTCTGTTAAAGTTAGCTCCCCGCGCTCGATTTGCTTGCGGGGGATTATCTCTAAATCAAGGACTTTTTGAGCCGTTTCTTTGCGCCCGTGAGTTTCTATTAGCCCAATAACAACATCAATTCCCTCTTGTTTGAGCATTTTGGCTTCTTCTAGCATCCGGTAGGTTTTGCCTACACCAGGAGCCATACCAATAAATATTTTATGCTTACCCCGACGTGCCGAACGAATAAAAGAGTTTGTGGTTGACATTGGGAATTGGTAATTGGTAATGGGTAATTGGGAATTGGTGATTAAGAGGTTTTCAATTCCCAATGGTGGTTTAAAATTGGGTGGATTTTATTAAGTTCATTCCAGCATCGGCAAATCTTTCAAAGGCTGAGTTTGCTTGTGAGGTATAGTCTACAATGCCAGGGACTACTACAGGGGTTGTACAATCTTCCAAAATATATATTTTTTTTGCCAAACTTGAATCGATTTGTTGAATTTCTGTCAGCAAGTCGTCAATTGTCCAAGCTACACAGTGACTTTTTGCTTGTCCGGCAATAATAACTTTATCAAAATCTAACAATTGCTGGATTAAGCGGGTGTTTTTTTGGGCTAACGGTTTCCCTCCAAAGCTTTCTAGCACTTCTGGGCGCAAAACCGAGTAGTTTTCAGTTAAAGGGTTATTTCCTTTGATTTCAAATTGAGTTTGGCTGTCACGGGCAATACAATGAAAAAAGACTGCTTCTTCTACGGCAGAAACTAAAGCATGACCAATTCCACCAAGCATAGAATGATAAAACCATACTGTTAATGGATATTTACCATTTTGGCTTAGTTGCTTGACGTAGTGCAGGGCGTGATTTTGCAAAACTTCGTAGGTCAAATTTAAACTATAGGCAACGGCGGGATTAACTTTCCACTTGCCTTGTTCGATATCTTCTGGGGTAATGTTGGTAGCGGCGGGGGTTGGGTGGATTCCTGCGGCATTTATCCAAAAGATTGGGTGAAAAATTTGCATTGCTGTGTGAGTATCTAAAGTAGGTGCGATCGCGCTTATTGACCCTAAGTTGCGATATATAAACTCGCACAACCGCTTATTGTCTTCTACTGCACCATCTCCCGATTGTCCGCCTACAAATAGCTCAAAACCAGGAATACAAAACGTATTTTGTACGTCAATCAATAACAGACAAGTTTTTTCTTTATCTTCAAAAGCTGGCTTAATATGGTGTATGTTTGCCCAATCTCTAGCTTGCTGCGCCCTTTCAAGGTAAGGTACGCGCCAAACTTCGCCGACTTTTTGCGCCTCAAAGTGTGGAGGAATCGGTAACTGGGTTGTTGTCTGCATATATAAGCAAGCTCGATGTGACACTTACTTTTATTTTAGATATTTTAAGTGATGGTTCGTAAAGGAGATCCCCCCTAACCCACGTCAATAAAGCGGTCAGACTCAGCTACACCGCTTTTTGACTCCCCTTGGAAAAAGGGGGGAAAATATTTAGGGGACACCTTTTTTAAGTGATCGTGTAATTGTTAGATAACCAGCGAGAAAATGGACAAGAGTTACAGCCGATGAAGGGACACCTTTTTTAAGCAAGCGTGTAATTGTTAGATACTAATCGAAAAACTTTTAGCTTATGCTCTGAAGAATTAGCCAGTTATGACACTGATTAGTAATTTGAGTGTAAAAAAGCTAACAGCTAATATTCCTATGCTAAATATAAATAAACCAGCTATGAGTATAAAAATAAACCAGGTATTTTTCTTTTCTACTGCTTGAGGAATATTGAGATGAGCTTCGACTAATTCAAAGTTTTTGGTGTTAGCTTTCCAGGCAACATCGAACAAATCGCCAATTACTGGAACTGTACCAACAGCACTTTCCAAAACAATGTTAGACACCATTTTAAATAAAGTTTCTTTAGGTAAGCCTAAGCGCGCGGCTTCTATAACTAAGTAAGCCGAAAGAGCCGTCCCTAAAAAGTCTCCTGCGCCAGGGATTAAGCCTAGTATGGGATCTAAGCCGATGCGAAATTTTGTCCCAGGAATGCCCACAGCATTGTCAAGCAGGCGGCTAAACTTCCGCAAACGGTTGAGGGTGGCAAGTTTTGACGGAGTAAGCATAGATGCAAATTGAGCAGACTGAGACATAAACTTAAACGATCGCGCTTTAATGCTATGGAAACATAATTAAGTAGCGATCGCGCTGTACCTCTAGCTAGATTTAGAGCTTAGGTAATTTTGTCCGCATCGCTTCGCCTACAGTAACATTAAGTTGATCGCCCACGAGTAGCACTACGGCACTCATATACAACCACAGCATCAAGACAATTACCGCCCCCACTGCACCATACACTTGATTGTAGTTGCCAAAATTAGACGCATACAGCCGAAATAAACCAGATACCAGCGCCCAAGAAATAGCGGCTAAGAAAGCTCCTGGCATAATTGGTGTACCAGCATCCCAGACACTCGGCCCATAGCGATAAACAAAGGCAAAAGCCGTAGAAACGATCGCCAAAGCTAAGGGCCAGCGTAGCAATTGCCAAACCACTAATAAAGCAACAAAACCACTCTCGCGGACAAAAAAGTTTAGCAACCAGTCGCTAATGAAAATCAAAAAAGAAGCTAATACAAGCAAGCAAATTGTGCCGATAGTCAAGCCAATAGAGATAAGTTTAGCTTTCCAAAAAGGACGAACTTGTTTAGAGGGTATTTGATGAATTTGGTCTAAGGCATTCATAGCCGCACTTAATGCCCCACTAGCTGCCCAAATTGCCACAATAAAACTGAGAGAAAATAAGCCTGTGTTTTTGGTTTGGGTAATTTGTTTAGCAAAATCCCGAATTAATACTAACGCTTCATCAGGAGCAACTTTACTAATTTGTACTGCTAGGTCTTTAAAAAACGATTGCAAGGATTCTTCAAATAAACCGATCGCTGTAAAAATAGCTAAAATAGCCGGAAACAAGGACAGCATAGCATTGTAAGCAATTTCTGAAGATAACCCCAGTAGCCGTCGTTCGCCCACACGAGCAATAGTTTTTTTGATTGTAGCCCAACGCAGATATTGAAAAAACCTAACAAAGCGAGTTGCGAACATAGAAAGAATAAAAGGCGTACCAAAGAGAAATTAGATATTTTTACCAGTAGAAATACTCTGCAATAACTGCTCGATTTGCTGAGATTTTTGCTCGTTGCGTTGAGACTTATACAAATCTTGGGCTTTTTGTAGAGATAATGTGGCAGCTTCTACCTTTTCTAACTTCATTAAAGCCATTGCTAATCTTACTTGCGCTTCGGCATTTTTAGGAGCGCGAGAAATCAGCGTTGTAAATTGAGCTACTGCTTCTTCTAGTTTATTTTGCCCAGTTAACGATTCTCCCAGCAGCAAACGCGCGACATCGTTACTGGGATGCCTGGAAAGCACTTTGATAAAAACAGACTCTGCATTCTGATAGTCTTTTTCTTGGTACAACTTAACACCGCGATCGTATAGAGATGACATAGTTATCCCTTCCCACACAAAAAAAGATAGAGCAATTAAGCTTGCAGCAACGACAACCGCCGCAATTAGATGAGTTTGTCCAGTTTCGACCATTTGTAGCTCTCCATTACTTATATAGAGAGTAACCTTAACAGAGGTTCATCAACCTATAGCTCCGCCGCCGTCTAATTTTTTAACCAAAACAAAAGTCCACCATGATGCAGATACACTGTCTCAGTTCAGCTTCTAGATTAGGCAGTAGTACAGTGTAACCAAGTGGTAATTTTTTATGTCTGATAGTCCTAGGTTAGATGAACAAGCGATCGCCCAAGCCGCCCAATTAGGCTTGTCTAGTCAATTAGATTCCGCAGAAAAACTTGATGTAGATGTTCGCACCGACTTACTTAAGGTTATTCAAGGACAAGCCGATGCTGTAAACATATCTGGACAAGGCTTAGTGCTGCAAGCAGACATCCGGGTTCAAGAAATGGAGTTGCACCTAGATAAAGTGGCAATTAACCCCCTGAGCGCTTTATTTGGGCAAATAGAACTAACTCATCCGGTAGATGCGATCGCTAAATTTGTTGTCACCCAAGAGGATCTAAACCACACTCTAAGCTCAGACTACGTTAAAAATCAGATGCCAAAGCTAGAACTTGATGTAAACGGGCAAATCGTAACTATGGCAATGCAACAAGTAGAGTTATTGTTACCTAGTGAGGGCAAAATAGCAGTCAATGGCAGCGCTTTATTAACGGAAATGGGTACGACTAGGTTACTTGGGTTTAATGCCGTAATTCGTCCGCGTACTGGCAATATGCCCATACTAATTGAAAGTTTTTCGTGTCAAGATGGGCAAAATATTTCTCTTGAATTAGCGGTAGCCTTGTTAGAAAAGATGAAACAGCTAACCCAGTTGCCTTTTATTGAGCTAGAAAAAATGGCAATCCGTATCAAAGACTTAGAAGTACATCCAGGTAAATTAACTCTTTACACCGAAGCTCATGTAAGCGAAATACCCCATACTAAAGCTTAAATGCGCGATATCGCACTACATAACTATTGTATCTTGGATAACTTTTTTTTAGAATCGGGAAATAGGGATCTGGAGCCAAGGCTTTATGCAATCGTATGATGTGGTGATTATTGGAGCAGGACATAATGGTTTAGTCTGTGCTGCCTATTTACTTAAAGCTGGCTATAGCGTTTTATTATTAGAAAAGCGTTCTGTTCCAGGGGGTGCAGCTACTACCGAAGAATCGTTGCCGACTGAAGCGCCGGGATTTAAGTTTAATCTGTGTGCGATCGATCATGAATTTATCCACCTAGGGCCAGTGGTGCAAGAACTAGAACTAGGAAAATACGGGCTAGAGTATTTAGAATGCGATCCGGTAGTATTTTGTCCCCATCCTGACGGTAAATACTTTTTGGGGCATAAGTCTTTAGAAAAAACTTGCGCCGAAATTGCTAGATATAGCGATCGCGATGCTAAAAAGTACAAAGAATATACAGAATTTTGGCAACGGGTACTAGGGGCAATGATTCCTATGTTTAACGCTCCGCCCAAGTCTATTATTGATATTGCTGGCAATTACGATATCAAAAAGCTAAAAGATTTATTCTCTGTGATTGGTTCGCCGTTTAAAACCCTAGACTTTATTCGGACTATGCTTAGTAGTGGCGAAGATGTCCTTAATGAATGGTTTGATAGCGAGTTTCTCAAAGCACCTTTAGCCCGATTATGCGCCGAACTTGGTGCGCCGCCTTCCCAAAAAACTAACGCGGTGGGGGCGATTATGATGGCAATGCGGCACGAGCCGGGAATGTCAAGACCTCGTGGCGGTACGGGAGCGCTAGTACAAGCTTTATTGAAGTTGGTTAAAAGCAAAGGTGGGGTAGTTCTGACCGACCAGCACGTAGAAAAAGTATTAATCGATAACGGTAGGGCAGTAGGAGTAAGAGTAGCCGGAGGGGTTGAGTACCGCGCCAACAAGGGAGTAATTTCAAACATTGATGCTCAAAGGGTATTTTTGCACCTTGTAGATGAGGGTGACGTTAATAGCGCCGATCCAAATCTGCGGGAAAGATTAGATCGCCGCATCGTCAACAATAACGAAACTATCCTCAAAATAGATTTGGCTTTAGATAAACCCCTCAATTTTGAACATCACAACCACGATGACAGCTATTTAATTGGTTCGGTACTAATAGCCGATTCAGTTACTCATGTAGAACAAGCTCATAGTAAGTGTACTTTGGGCGAAATTCCCGATTCTGACCCTTCTATGTACTTAGTAGTTCCTACCATGCTTGACCCTTCAATGGCTCCTGACGGTAAGCATACAGCTTGGATTGAATTTTTTGCCCCTTATCAAATTGCTGGCGCTGAAGGTACGGGTTTAAAGGGTACGGGTTGGACGGATGAGCTAAAAAATAAAGTAGCTGACCGAGTAATTGACAAGTTAGCCGATTATTCCCCCAATGTTAAAGACTCCATTATCGCCCGTCGGGTGGAAAGTCCCGCCGAACTTGGGGAACGTTTGGGAGCGCATAAAGGCAATTACTATCACATTGATATGACTCTTGACCAAATGATATTTTTCCGCCCTTTACCGGAACTTGCCAATTACAAAACACCGATTGAAGGATTGTTTCTTACAGGCGCAGGGACGCATCCGGGTGGTTCTATTTCTGGAATGCCTGGGCGCAATTGTGCGAGAATTTTCTTACACGACCAACAACCTATCGCCCAGAAGTTCAAAGAAGCAAGAGACTCGATAAAATCAACGGTGGAATCAGTGTTTAAAGGAAGTTAAAAGAAAGTATGCGATCGCATTTTCCCTACAAACTGTTCTATCAACGTTGGACTGAAATGCGATCGCGCTGATTGTTACAGTATTTCCTTAACTATTTACCTCCTAAGCCATCGTGTCTTTTAGGATCTTTCTTTTCCTTTTTAGAATCTTCAGCCTGCGCTTTTGGCTTTTTGGTTTCTTTGTTGCTTTTCTTCTCTTTAGACATTCCAATTCCCCGATAGAGGTTCTCTTAATCTTGGCACGAACTTTCCTCAATCGGCAAACGACAGCCTAGACCGTGAATTACACAATTTTGTAAACTTAGGGAATACGTGCAGTTTGCGCCGCAGGTAAATTAGATAAAACTTCTAAAAGCTTTGGTGTAAAGTCTGCGCCAATTTCAAAGTAAGTGACTTTAGCCGGAGGAGAATCTAGATTAGCTGTAGCTAAAAGCAAGTGTTGGCAACTATGAGAGAGCATTAAATTTACTCCCATATGTTCGCCACTACCCCTAAAATCTGTCCGCAAGCCCACAATGGGAAGGTTTTTAGCAAAAGCATAACCAACTTCAAAACAACTGCCAGAATCCGCATCAGTGCCATCTAAAATTACAAGCACCATACTGGCAGCATCTAAACCCCGAATACAAATATTAAATAGTTCCATCGGGTCTGTAGTTCCCGCGCATTGCTGCTGTGGCAAATAAATGGAGTAACCCGCCGCCGTTAATTGGTCAGCCAAGCTTTGATTAAAGGCTACCTCTGCTTGGGTAAACAAGGGAGCGGCTAAATAAATCAATGATGTCATTACCAAAATCCAAAATTAGTACATTTAGAAACTGCGATCGCCCAATTTTTATTGCATGATGAGAAACTTAAATATAAGTATTTTTATCGTCAGACAAAATTTTCGAGGAGTTTAGACTAATTGTTTACTTATTTGGATGCAAATTCTGTTAAAAGCTCTAATTCCAATCAAGCTAATATTTTCGATGGTTGGTCTTTAGAGGGGCGAGATCCGGCGGTAATTGCAGCGCTGCTACCCTTGGGCGAATGGCTGTATCGTCATTATTTTACAGTAACAACCGATGGCTGGCATCACTTACCCACTGACGGAAGTATGCTACTTGTTGGTTCTCACAACGGCGGTTTACTCGTTCCAGATACGCTGATGTTTATGGTGGACTGGTTTCGCAACTTTGGCACTGAGCGCCCCGTTTACGGACTAATGCACCCTAATGTCTGGATGCTACCAATATATTCGCAGCTAACTGTAAAGTTTGGGGCAGTGATGGCGCATCCAAAAATGGCTCGCGCGGCTTTAAGGCAAGGGGCGGCGGTTTTGGTTTATCCTGGGGGAGCGCAGGATTTATGGAGATTGCATAAAGAGCGGCATTCTATACATTTTGCTGGCCGTAAAGGATTTATCAAGTTAGCGCTGCGAGAGAAAGTACCGATTATCCCGGCAATTTCTAACGGCGCTCACGATACGTTAATTGTCTTAGCCGACTACTATAAAGAACTCAAAAAACTCCACGATTGGGGTATACCTTGGCCCTTTGGTTTCGACCCGATGGTATTTCCGATTTATTTAGGGCTACCTTGGGGATTAGCCATTGGCCCATTGCCTAATATTCCCCTCCCGGTGCCAATTCATACTCGAATATGTGCGCCTATTGAGTTTGAGCGCTACGGACGGGCAGCAGCCCTTGACCGCGATTATGTCGATGCTTGCTATGAAAAAGTTTGTACCCAGATGCAAGGAGAGTTAGATACTTTAGTTGCAGAGCATAAACGATAAAATAAGGAAATAGTAATTATTGGCAGCTAAACCCGATGAGCGTAGAAAATAAAGATTTTGAAATTGTAAAAAAAGAAACCGAATGGCAAGAAACTTTAACCCCCGAACAATTTAAAGTGTTGCGTAAGCATGGTACAGAACGCGCTCATACAAGCGAACTCGACAAGCAATATAGTAATGGAACCTATGCTTGTGCTGGCTGTGGCTTGCCGCTTTTTACCTCTGAAACTAAGTTTAATAGCGGTACGGGCTGGCCAAGCTTCTTTGCACCCATTGAAGGGGCAGTTGGTACAACGGTAGACAAAGCTTTATTTATGACTCGAACAGAAGTACATTGCGCTCGTTGTGGCGGGCATTTGGGTCATGTATTTAATGATGGGCCAAAACCTACAGGCGATCGCTACTGTATGAATGGTGTTTCACTGAAATTTATTGCCGACTAAGTTATCTCTTTGCTGAAATTATGTGGCTTGTAACAATTAACTGTTCAACGGATGCCTGGAAACAATGTAGCGCGGCTTTTCTGGCGCTGGTAGATAAGTATGAAGGCACTTGCGAATCTTCCCAAAAAACCGCCGATGACCAGCGTTTGATGGCATACAAAATTGATGATGTTAGCGATGCTGAGGCTTTTACTGAGGAGTGCCAAAATTTGGCAGGCTTTACAGCAGAAATGGCATCGCTATAGTGGAATTGGTTTACAAGATTAAGAATTAATTAGGAGAAAGACCTTTGCTAGACGAACAAGCTAAAAAAACCATGCTGCGGAAGATTCCTCACGGACTCTATATTTGTGGTGTCAAAGATGGGGAAGAAGTTAACGGATTTACGAGTAGTTGGTTAATGCAAGCTTCTTTTAAGCCGCCATTACTGGTCAATTGCGTCAAACAAGATTCCAAGTCTCACTTGATGATTAAAAATAGTGGCGTATTTGCGATTAGCTTTCTAGATTCAGAACAAAAGGATATGGCTCAAAAATTCTTTCAACCCCAGCGCCGAGTTGAAAATAAGTTTGATGATGTCGAGTTTTATCTAGGTGAAACTGGTTGCCCGATTATTTCCGACTCTCTAGGTTATGTTGAGTGTAAAGTTGTGGGTGCTGTAGAAAGAGGCGATCATACCGTTTACGTTGGTGAAGTTATTGCGGCAGGCGTTCATCGTGAAGGCGAATCATTAAGGCTAGAAACTACTGGCTGGCAGTACGGCGGTTAATAATATTGCTTTAGAGATGGCGGGCAATCGCAATATTCCCGTCAGCCTCAAACTTGAAATAATAGGTAGTGCCTAAGAAACCGTGTTGCTTAAAACTTTTTGGAGACTATCTAACAATTCTTTCGCCGTGTAGGGCTTGGGTAAAAAAGCTTTTACACTAGCGCCAACTTCCTCAGCTTGGTGACTATTGGTAGCCAGACCGCTAGTAGCAATTATTTTAACTTGAGGATTTAGTTCTTGCAAAGTCCGAATGGCAGTTAAACCATCCATTGACGGCATCATAATATCCATTAGCACCGCACCAATGCGGTTTTTATGTTCAACGTACACAGAAACCGCTTCAAGTCCATCACTAGCTAAAAGAGTACGGTAATTGTAGGCTTCTAAAGTAGTTTGAATTACCTGTTGAATTAACGGCTCGTCATCCACAATTAAAATCAACTCTTGCTGTCCGCTCAAAAGCTCCAATTCGGTAACTTGTGTTATAGGCTCAAAAGTCGCTGGTAAATAAACTCTAAATTGGGTTCCCTTTCCCACCTCACTATAAACTTTAATAAAACCATTGTGGTTTTTGACAATACCCAGCACTGTAGATAATCCTAATCCCGTGCCTTTCCCCGGCTCTTTGGTAGTAAAAAAGGGATCGAAAATTCGCTCTATTAATTCCGGTTTAATTCCTGTTCCCGTATCTGCTACCGTAATCATTACGTAGGAACCAGTGCCAGAACCTGCCAAATTCATCCGCGCATAGGTCGAATCAATAACTTGATTTTCTAAACAAAGGGTAAGAGTTCCACCATTGGGCATAGCATCACGGGCATTGACGCAGAGATTCAGTAACACTTGATGCAATTGATTGGCATCGGCGGCAACCATCCACAGGTTTACTGAGGATTTGTCACAGTTTAATGAGATATTTTTGGGAAAGGTCTGGAGGGCAACTTGGTTTACTTCTGCTACTATATGCTCTACTTGTAAAGGTACTCGTTTGCCTTCGGCTCCCCGCGCAAAGGACAGAATTTGCTTGACTAACCCGGCTCCTCGTTTGGTGCTGTCTTCGATTAGTTGTAACAATCCGCGCGTTTGCTCATCAAGCTTAGTAATTTTCATTGGCAGCAGTTGCACCGCAGCTAAAATAGGCGTAAGAATGTTGTTGAAGTCGTGGGCAATGCCGCTTGCTAAAGTGCCAATACTTTCTAGGCGTTGGACGCGCATTAATTGCGCCTCTAATTGCTTTTTCTCGGTAATATCAGTGCTAACGGTCAAAATAGATGTAGGATTGCCTACCGAGTCACGCACCAATGTCCAACGACTTTCGACGATAATAGTTTTGCCGTTAGCCGTGACGTGTTGCAACTCTCCTTGCCACTGCCCTTGTTGCAGTAGGATAGTTTCAATGGCTGCAAATTGCGGCACGTCTTCGTCTCGATACAATAATTCCAGAGTATTTTTGCCCAAAACGGCCTCGCTCTGCCATTCGTACAAGCGTTCTGCGCCTTTATTCCAAAAGAGGATACGATGCTCTAAATCCCGAACGAAAATTGCGTCGGTGGTGATGTCGAGCAAAGCTGCTTGTTCGCGGATTTTTGCTTCTGCTTGCAGGCGAAAGCTAATGTCTCGTCCTTCAGGAATCAACATTACTACTTTTCCCTCACTGTCAAATACAGGCTTAAGGGAAAAGTCTACGTAACCCAAAGTTCCATCAACCAAGAGATGGTGAGATTCAAAGCGCACTAATTGACCATTAGCCGCTTGAGAAACAGCATTTTTTACTTGCTGCTGTTGTAGGGGAGAATTGCTCCACCAAGGTGTGTCCCAAAAGGGTTTGCCAACGACATCTTTTAGCTCGATCCCAACGGCATCTAAAGCGGTGCGATTAGCTTCGACGACAATCCCTTCGGTGGTCAGCAGTCCCATTAATTGAAATGTACTATCAAAGATGGCGCGAAATTTGTGTTCGCTTTGCTTTAAATTATTTTCGGCAAGGGCGCGATCGCTAATATCAATTACTACATAGCGGCTTCTTTGGTAATTTCCCTCCTCATCGGCGATCGCTGTAGCACTCAAGCTTACAGGCAAAATTGTGCCATCAGAGCGCAGCATTTGCAACTCCAAATCTCTTACCCAACCCCGTTGTTGAAACTGCGGAAAATTTTCAACAAAGATTTTTAAGCTGGCGGCGGTCAGCAGATCGGTAAAGCTCTTTTTGCCCAACATTTGATCGCGGGAGTAACCCAACATTTTTAGTTCAGTATCGTTGATGCGAACAAACACGCCATTTTTGTCTAGAGAGTGATAGCCGCAGGGAGCTTGATTGTAAAGTTCTGCCAGTTCATCGGCGTATGATCGCAAGGCATTGTTTGCTTTTGAAAGCTCTTTTGCTTGAATTCCAATTCGGGCTTCACTTTCGCGTAAAGCTTGTTCGGCGCTGCGCCGGAGCCACCTTTGCTCTGCTTCTCTTAGTTCCCGTTCCACCGCCGGGAGCAAACGAGTTAGACTGCCTTTAATAATATAATCGTGCGCTCCAGCTTTCATGGCAGCAACGGCAATTTCTTCGCCAATTGTGCCAGAAACAATGATAAAAGGGATATCTGAACCCCGATTTTGGAGCAATTTAAGGGCTTCGGGAGCGCTAAAGGCTGGTAAAGTGTAATCGGCGATCGCAATATCCCACGATTGACGATCTAAAGCCGCCTCCATAGCAACAGGGGTATCAACTCGCACGTAATCTAAAGTATACCCACCCCTATTTAGCTCTCGCAGCATTAGGAGCATATCATCTTCGGAATCTTCGACAATCAAAACCCGCAGTTTCATGGTTGTTGCTTTCTTAATTTTGTGGTGCTAAAGAGGCGGTGGTTCGTTCATTAATAGCCAGTACATCCCCAGTTGGCGAATTGCTTCAGAAAATTGGACAAAATCTACAGGTTTACGGATATAGCTGTTGCAACCAAGGCTATAACTGTTGAGCATATCTTGTTCTTCGCTGGAAGTAGTCAAAACTACTATGGGCAATAGTTTTGTGCGATCGTCTTCCCGCAAACGACGCAAAACTTCTAGTCCATCAACGCGGGGTAGCTTGAGGTCTAGCAACACTACTGTAGGTTTGAAGTTGATATCGCGCTCGGCGTACATACCCGTGCAGAACAGGTATTCTAAAGCTTCAACTCCATCATGGGCTACGATTACTTGATTGCTGACATGATGGCGTTTGAGGGCGCGGATTGCCAAAGCTTCATCATCAGGATTATCTTCTACTAATAAAATTGTTTTGGGATTTGCGATCGCATTCATACCTCAACCTCCTCTGCCTCTAATGTAAAGTAAAATGTTGCCCCCTTCTCTAAAGCTCCTTCTGCCCAAACTCGTCCCCCACTGCGATACACAATGCGCTGCACAGTAGCAAGTCCAACCCCATTACCAGGAAATTCATGGCTGGCGTGCAACCTCTGAAATGGGGCGAATAATTTATCGGCATAAGCCATATCAAAACCTGTGCCATCATCCCGCACAAAGTAAGCTAAAGTCCCGTTAGTTTGAGCTATTGCGCCAAACTCAATTTTTGCTTGCAGGTGTTTAGATGTAAACTTCCAGGCGTTGTTGAGCAAGTTTTCTAACACTACTTGGAGCAAGTTAGGATCTCCTTGGGCGACTAATCCAAGTTGGATAACGAACTCTACCTGTCTTGATGGGTCAGTTTGCTGTAAATCGGTACAGAAGCTTCTCGCTAGGCGGCTGAGGTCTACAGGTTGTACGTGCATATCGCTGCGTGTCACCCGCGAGAGTGTGAGCATATCATCGATCAAGTGACCCATCCGTTGAGTAGCTAAACGAATCCGCCGCAAATAGTCTTGCCCTACGGTATCTAGTTGTTCGGCACAATCTTCTAGTAGAGCCTGACTGAAGCCGTCAATACTACGCAAGGGGGCGCGTAAGTCGTGAGAGACGGAGTAGCTAAAGGCTTCTAACTCTTTATTTACCGCCTTTAGTTCTTGAATGGCTTGTTGCAGTCCTTTATTTAAGGTCTGCGATCGCTGTTCTGCTTGCTGACGTTCACTGATTTCTAGGCGCAAGGAGCGCAAAAGCTCGGCGTGTTTGAGAGCAACCCCCAAATGATTAGCAATTTGGCTAACAAACTCAATTTCGATTTGCTGCCATGATCGAGGAGCGCTGCATTGATGAATGCAAAGCAGTCCCCAGAGTTTTTCTCCTTGCAATAACGGGACAATTAAATTTGCTCGTACTTGAAATTGAGACAAAATTTTGATGTGGCAATCGCTTAGTCCAGCGTTGTAAATGTCATCTACAGCCTGCACCCGACCTTTTTGATAATGGATGGCAAATTGATCGCCAAAACAGAAGTCGCTAATTTTTTTTGCTTTAGCTGAAGCAAAGGCGCTATCGACATCTTCAGAGACAAATTCGCCATCATTGCAGCCAGAATCAGGGTAAAAACGAAACATTCCTACGCGGTCTGATTTTAAAAGTTGGCGGACTTCGATGGCTGTAGCGCGAAAAATTGGCTCTACTTCTAAAGGTTCTCGCAAACGCGCGATCGCTTTAAATAAAGCTTTGTGTTGTTCAACTAACAAATGCGCCTGTTCAACTTCTTGCTCTAAAGGTTGAATCTCAGCTTGCAGAGTCTGTTTGAGTTGTTCAAACGCTACTTCATCAATGCAGAAGCTCCGTAATTTTGCTAAGGTTTCTGGATTCATAAGTAGTTAGTCACGAACATTACTGCTAAGAGGGAATCGATTTATGCCCTATCTGCAATATACAACGCAAAGAATGGTCTAAGGGGCTTACTCAGCTTCCCCTATTAATGTAAATGCTGCCCAATCTCTAGGATTAGGGTTTTGCTTCATTGCCTGTAACATCGCCTGACGCAATGCTTGAGCTTTATCGGGGTTCTTTTGCCTATTTTGATAAAAATTGGTCATCAAGATAGATGTAGACTGATCTGGCACTAGCCACAAAGACACAATTACACTCGATACCCCGGCACTAATCCAAGAACGGGATAAGCCAATAATTCCATCTCCAGTAATTTGCCCCCGCCCGGTGTTACAGGCACTCATTACTACTAAATCGGCATCTAGTTTCAAGTCAAGGATTTCTTCGGCGGTAAATAATCCGTTGTCTTTTCCTGAAGGTGCTAGAGCGATCGCACTTCCCAATCCTCGCACATCGTCTAACAGGCCATGAGTTGCTAAATGGACAATTTTAGCACCAGGAAGTTTAGCAACGATCGCAGCTTTAGTAGCATTTCCCCCGGTAATCGCTTGGGTTTTTAATAGAGGTGCGATCGCCTTTGCTTCAATTTCGGCGGCGGGTAAGTTAGGCAGTTGCACAGGGGCTAAACCAAGTTCGGGGGCAACTTTGGGCATAGTAGGATTGCCCACCACAAGTCCTGCTTGATTAGGCTTAGATGGTTGTTTTAGCCTTTTCATTCTGCGCCCGTAAGTAACGGCGAGTAATTGAATTGAAGGAGATGTCAAAATGGTATGTTGCTCAATTAAATATTTGCCATTGGCTTGTTGCAAGGCGGGGAAAGGCACTAAAAATAAAGAACCTTGGGGAATAAAAACTACCCGCGCCGATGGGTTAGTGGGCAATTGGTCGGCGATGGGTTGAATTAGTAGTTGGTATAGTTGCTGTAAGCTGCGGCGACTTCTACCAGGAATTGCTTGACGGCTGTTGTTGATTAAGTTACGTAGAGAATTGTCTTTTTGTTGCCATAGAGGTTTTAAATCGCTGCGTCGAAATACTACTTCACCCGTTGGCTTTATTACCCAGATATATAGCTCCGATTCTCTGATTTGAGTTTTTCCTTCTACTTTAAACTCGTCAAATACTAGGGAATATTCGACAAGGGTGGCTTTTTGCTGCTGGGCAATTTGGCGAATCTGGGCAATATTTGGTAAAGGTACTTTCTCCGGCGATTGGGGTGCTACTTTTGTGGCAAGTAACTCTAAAAATGCCCGCGCTCGTCCTCTTTCAGAAGTTTCTAGGGCGGCTTCTGGCTGATTTCGGCTCACCAAAATTTGTTGCAAAATTGTATATATGCCCGATTGAGTATCAAAAATGGATACTTTGTTAGCATCGCTTAAACCCGGACGCAAAGATTCTATAGTGGCGATCGCTTTTTCTAACGATTGTTGCGCTGCTTCTAGCTTACCTGTCTTAAATAAAGTAAATCCAATATTAGTTAAAACTTGTCCTTCACCGGATCTATTATTAACTTGTTGCAAAATAGTCAAGGCTTGCTGGTAAGATTTCAACGCTTGGTCATAATTACCTTGCAATCTACTCACTTCACCAATATTATTGAGTGTTGTGCCTTCAATGGCGCGATTGCCTACTTCTCTTGTAAGGGCGAGTCCTTGTTCGTAAGCTGCGATCGCCCTAGCATAATCTCCTTGACGGCGGTTAACTTCACCAATATTGTTGAGCGTTGTTCCTACCCCGGCGCGATTTCCGATCTCTTGTAAAATTACTAAAGCTTGTTCGTAGGTTTTAAGTGCGCGATCATATTGCTCGTAGCGCAAGTAAACGTTACCAATATTATTTAGTATTGTTCCTTCACTAGAGCGATTACCAACAGTTTGACTAATTTTTAAAGCTTGTTCCAAAGATTTTAGCGATTGATCGTACTGACCGATGCTTTCATAAAGTAAGCCAATATTACCCAAAGTCACGGCTTCTGTAGCTTTATCTCCAATTGCTCTAACTATCTTTAAAGCCTGCTCGTAGGCGGCTATTGCCTCGGCGTAGCGGCTTTGACCAAGATATGCCAAACCAATATTATTAAGCGTTTTACTTTCTCCGGCGGGGATACCAACTTTTTTATAGATGGCCAAGCCTTGCCTAAAAGATTCTAGCGCTTGAACATACTCACCTCGATAAGTGTAAACTAAGCCCATGCCACCAAAAATTTGTCCTTGTAGAGCGGGATTACCCAGAGATTTGGCTAAAACCAAAGCCTGGTTGTAAGATTCTAATGCCTGAGCATATTGACTTTGATTGAGATAGATGTCGCCAATACTGTAGACAATATTTACTTCTGTAGCTTTATCGCCAATCTCTTTAGCAACGTCTAATCCTTGCTGGTAAGAAGTTAGAGCTTGAGCATATTGACTTTGATTCGCATAAACTAAGCCCATACTGATTAAAAGTTGAGCGATCGCATATTTGTTACCAATGGTTCTAGCAATTTCTATCGCTGGCTGGTAAGTTGCTAGTGCTTGAGTGTATTCTCCGGTAGCCGTGTAAGCTAGACCAACATTATTAAGGCTGATTGCTTCTAAGGAACGATTGCCAACCTCTCTAGAAATTTTTACTGCTTGTTGAAACGAGTCTAACGCCTGGGGATATTGGCTACGACTGAAGTAAATCAAGCCAATATTATTTAGTGTTGTCCCTATCTCCGTAAAGTTTTTTGTTTCTTTATGAATAGTTAAGGCTTCTTGCAAAGAAGTTAAAGCGCGATCGTACTCGCCGAGACTTTGGTAGATAATGCCAATATTATTTAAAGTAGTTCCAGCAATGACGCGATTGCCTACTTCTTTATGAATAGCCAAACCTTGCTCGGCAAATTTTAAGGCTTGGGAATAGTTGCCTTGACTTTGATAAACAGAGCCAATATTAGTGATAACAATTCCTTCCTCCGCCTTATCCTTAAGTTCTTTAGTAATAGCCAAAGCTTGCTGATAAGAGTCTAGCGCCTGGACATAATCACTTTGACCGCGATAAGCTTCACCAATATTGTTTAGTAGAGTTCCAATACTTGGCTTGTCATTGTTGCGACGCGCGATCGCCAAAGCTTGTTGTAAAGTTGTTAATGCTGGTTTAAAGTCTCCTCTTTGTAACTGCTCCCTGCCTATTTGCGCTAAAGTTGCTAGCTCTTTAGTTACACTAGCGATCGCAGTAGGTTTATTTTGCTGGGCTGCGATCGCCAGTAACTTAAAAGAATCTAAAAACCTATTAGTATCTTGAGCGAGAATTAGTTTTGGATTAGGCGATACAAATATTTGCTGATACAAACGTTGCTTTACCCAGTAAATTCTAGTTTTGTAATTTAGCTTGTTTACGTCTACAAACTCAATTTCCTTACCAACGTAGCCATTTATTGTAATACTACGCTCCTTCAGCAACTTACTTTTACCAACTACACCATCACGTACCGAATCAAGCAAATCGTTTATTTGTTGGGCATTCAATTCACCAGAAATATTAGGAAAATCTGCATAACTAATTCCATAAGTGCTGTTTTGCAACTCAACAAAAAAGTTATGTAAAGTACCCGCTCCCGCTCCCATGCCTACAGGCTCTATAGTTTCTTTAGGTTGGCGAGGTAAAAAAACTGAAAATCCGCCTTCTCGGACAGTAAATTGTTGCCACTGAGCAGAATTAACATTAGTCTGAGCTTGGACGCTAACGTTATTACTTTTTATTAATAAAAAGGAAGAAGACAAAACTAAGGTGCTGGCAACAATCAATCTGCTAAATTTATTTATATGAATGTCCATAATGTTAATCTTCTCTGCCTTTAGATAGAACTTTAATTATCTAGTTATAACTTTTAGTTGGATCATCACCTAAAAATAAGCACAAATAGCTACCTAGATAACTGATATATTGCAAAGACAAACGACACTTTAATAAAGCTGTGAAAGCAATTTATCCTGGAAGCTTTGACCCTATTACCTTAGGACACCTTGATATTATTGAGCGTGGCTGTCGATTATTTGAGCAGGTAATTGTCGCCGTACTCAAAAATCCCCACAAAACGCCCTTATTTAGCGTCCAAGAACGTCTAGAGCAAATTCGCCAATCTACCCAACATTTGCCTAATGTAGAAGTAGACAGCTTTGAGGGTTTGACTGTAAACTATGCCCAAATGATACAAGCACAAGTTTTGTTGCGAGGTTTACGGGCGCTTTCTGACTTTGAAGTAGAGTTGCAAATGGCTCACACTAACAACACCCTTTCGAGGGAAATAGAAACAGTGTTTCTGGCAACTTCCAATGAGTATAGTTTTTTAAGTAGCAGTCAAGTCAAAGAAATTGCCAGGTTTGGTGGCTGTGTCGATCATCTTGTCCCCCAGCACGTCGCAATAGAACTCTACCGATGTCACGCAAAGAATCACCTAGAATAGACTCCGATCAAAATAATCAAAACTCTCCCGTAGAGCCGCCTTCTACGGGTAGCCACGTAGATATTCAGCAAGAATTGAACCGTATTGAGGAAATGGTGCTTGCTAGTCCAAATATCCCTTTAACGCGGCGCACTTTGGTAGATGAAGAACGCTTGCTAGATCAATTAGATATAGTGCGAGTAAATTTACCAGTGGTTTTTGAGGAGGCTAAAGCCATTGTTAAGCAGAAAAAAGAAATTATTTTACAGGCGCAATTAGAAGCCGAGCAAATTGTCGAAACAGCAAAAATTAGAGCAGCGCGAATATTAAATGAAACTGAGATTTTGCGCCAAGCTCACCAAGAGGCGGCATTGCTGCAAAACCAAGTACAGCAAGAGTGTGAGCTTGCTTTAGAGCAAAGCCAAATAGAAATTGAACAAGCACGTTTGCAACTGGCGCAAGAATTAGAGCAAATGCGTAATCAGGCGATTACCGAAGCGCAAGAAATCCAAGTTGGTGCAGATGTCTACGCCGATAATGCGCTTAAAGATATTGAACAGCAGTTACACGATATGCTGCGAGTGATTCAAAATGGACGAAAACAGTTGCAACCCAAAGGAGAGTTAGAAAAAAAAGACCAGACCGCAGAAGATAATGATGAACACATAAATTGATGTTTGGGAAGTAGAGAGAACAGTTTTATAAATTTGGTTTTTCTTCATAGTCAGTAACAATAGATTTTGTCTTAAATCTAAGAAATATTAATAAACCTGAGAAGAAAACAATGTTTTGAGCCAATCCTCAACGCACTGGTGTTTACCAGACATCAAGTCTTCGTCAGTTTAACCAAGTAAAGTGGACACTTCAAGTTGCTATGCCCTCTGTTTACCGTGATGCTTGCCCTGCAATTGCTGATGGAGTTATTGTGTTGGGAGTAGTCAAGGCACTTTTTATGCCATAGATGCTGAAGCAGGATATGTGAAATGGACTTTTAATCTAGAAGGTAGAACTATTGGTTCTCCAACAATTGCCGACGGAGTAGTATATGTGGTAGGCAGTAACGATATTCTCTACGCCATAGACCTACAAACAGGCTCTCAACAATGGCAATTCAAGATAACTGAACAGCTTGCCTATGAGGAGTATTACTCGCCTGTAGTTGCTGATGGTGTGGTTTATATTGGTAGTTATGACGGTTACATTTATGCTCTAGCAACTCAAACTGGACAGCAACTTTGGATATTTGAAACAACAGGAAAACAGCTAACTTCTGCACTAGCGATCGCAGATGGAGTATTGTACGTTGGCAGTAGTGGTGGGCGAATTTCTGCGATCGCTCTTGACACTAGACAGCAAAAATGGAGCTTCCAAGTACCATTGTCAGTGGCTTTATCGGGCCCTTTGCTACCTGTAGTGACTGAGAGGATTGTTTATGGTAGTTCTGACGCTCAAGCTCTTATTGCCTTAGACATTCAGATAGGAGAGCAAATTTGGATATTTGAGCCAGTTTCAGAGAATAGCTTGCCATGGACTTTACTAACACGCCCAGCCGTTGCTGAGGGAATAATTTGTATTGGTAGCAGTAATAATAAAGTTTACGCACTAAATGCACTAACAGGGCGATTACTTTGGGTATTTAGCACTGGGGAAGAATCGATGTCTTCTGCTCCAGTCATTGCTGACGGAATAGTCTACATTGGTACGCACGATATTTTTTGGGCGGTACAACTACAGACTGGAAATCTACTATGGACTTTTAAACCTCCAGAACCGATGTTAAGATTAGCAGAGCCAAAAGAATGGATATTTGTAGCCGGAAAATGGGCTGCAAAAAGAAGTTGGGGATATTCATTCGCAAAAATTTGTCCTCCAGCTATTGCTGATGGAGTGGTACATGTTGAAGCTTGTGAGGGTTCCTATGCTATTCTTTGCGCGCTGCAATGAAAAAGAAAATGTTGATTCGTTGCTGAATGAAGATAGGAGTTAGTAATGGGATGCACTTTTGACTAGCTATAAATACTATTCCAACTCGCCTACTTTACGGCGCAAGGCTTCCTCCATAACTTTTATACCTTCCTCATCAAGAGGTGGTGGATATTGTTTAGCATCAGGATTACGACGGTTGACAAATAGCTCGTGGATGGCTTCATCATCATTGCGATACTGTTTTACATAGTCTCTTAACTCTGCTAAAGACATGGATTTAAAATCAAGTTTCATTAATAAACTCCCATTTTCCGTTACGCTTAACGACTACCTGAATGTTGTCAGCAGTGAGAATGAATACTTCGCCCGTTACCTCGCTAAATCGTAATACAACAATATCTCTAAAAAGATTTGAGAGCATCTGGCATACTCGCAAACAGGCAAAAGCTTGTTCTACAGTCGGCTGAATAATTTTTGACCTCCACTGGCGTAGGATAAATCTCAATTAACTTAGCGACACTAGCAATTTTGCTAGCGCCTTAACGGTTTTACCGATGCCATTTTGAACCATCAGCACTATCAATAACTGTAATTCCCTGTGCTAGTAATTGGTTGCGAATTTGGTCAGATTTGGCAAAATCTTTAGCTTTACGCGCGATCGCTCTTTGTACCAATAATTCCTCAATCTCCTCATCACTCAAGCCTTTAACTGTTTCTGCTTCCTCCTGAGCTTCTAATCCCAGTACATCAGCTAATTTAACTAAAGTTTGCCACATTACTTGTAGTTGCGTTGGTGGTGTAACGGTATTTCCTTGATGGACTAAGATATTGCCTTCACGCTGCAAATCTTTGGCAATTTCAAATAGCACCGATAATCCGCTAGAGAAGTTGAAATCTTCATTTACCGCCGCTTGGAAGCGTTCTACAGCCTCCGAAGTTAGTTCGGCATTTGTAGCAAGCCAACCTAATTGTTTGCCGTAGCGATCGCCAAATAGCAGCCCCTCCTTGAGGGTTTCCCAGCCATTGTTAGCCGATTCTAAAGCGCGATCGCTAAAATCGATAGGTTTGCGGTAATGTGCCATCAAAACAAACAAACGCACCGCCATCGGCTCAGTAGGACGATCTAGCAATTCACGGATAGTAATAAAATTGCCCAAAGACTTAGACATTTTTTCATCATCTACCGTTACCATCCCGTTATGGAGCCAGTAATTCGCTAAAGGCTTACCCGTCACCGCTTCCGATTGAGCAATTTCGTTTTCGTGGTGGGGAAAAATTAAGTCTGCGCCCCCAGCATGAATGTCTATAGTGTCACCCAGGCGATCGCGTACCATTGCTGAACATTCTATATGCCATCCCGGTCTTCCTGCACCCCAAGGCGACTTCCAATACGGTTCTCCGGCGTTTGCAGCCTTCCATAGGGCAAAGTCAAGGGGATCTTGTTTTTTGCTGGCTTCTGCGTCCTCTATCCCACTAGCCCCCGCTTGCGAATCTTCTAACTTTCTTCCTGAAAGCTTCCCATACTCTGCAAACGAGCGGACTTTGTAATAAACATCCCCCCCAGAAGCATAAGCATAATCTTTTTGCTCTAATTCGTGAATTAGTCTTTTGATGCCATCTATAGTGTGAGTCGCACGGGGATATTCATCAGCTTCTTTAATATTTAACCGCGCCATATCTTCAAAATATGCCCTAATATAACGCTCTGCGACTTCCTCCATTGAAGAATTTTCTACTCTTGCGCGGTTAAGAATTTTGTCATCAATATCGGTAAAATTCTGCACGTACCGCACTTTATACCCCAAAAATTGTAGATAACGGCGTACTACATCCCAAACAATACAAGCCCGCGCATGACCTAAATGGCAGTAATCGTATACTGTTACGCCGCAGTAATACATTTTAACGGTGTTAGATGCGATCGCCTTAAATTCTTCTTGGCGGTGAGTCAGGGTGTTATATATTTTTAAGGTCATGGTCGAGCAATGAACAAATCAGCCGATAAGCTAATAATAAGGGAGGAGTGCTGTTAGAAGATAGCTAATATATTTTCTAATGCTACTCGAAACACCACCCTAGTTTGTTGACCTTTAGACAGCCACGCAGCTATGCAATCAGCAGTTAGTTCCGACCAATCTCAAGTAATGGATATCCAAAAACGCGGTTTGCCAGTCACGATTATTACTGGTTTTCTCGGTAGTGGCAAGACAACTTTACTCAATCACATTCTAACTAACCAAGAAGGTGTAAAAACCGCAGTTTTGGTAAATGAATTTGGTGAAATTGGCATCGACAACGAGCTAATTGTCACCACAGGCGAGGATATGGTAGAGCTAAATAATGGTTGTATTTGCTGTACCATTAATAACGATTTAGTTGAAGCCGTTTACAAAGTTTTAGAGCGCCAAGAACAAATAGATTACTTAGTAGTAGAAACGACAGGGCTTGCCGATCCTTTACCTGTAGCCTTAACTTTTTTAGGTACAGAATTACGCGATTTAACTCGCTTAGATTCCATTGTTACAGTAGTAGATGCAGCAAATTATAGTCTAGATTTATTCAATTCTGAGGCGGCTTTAAGTCAAATTCAGTACGGCGATATTATTTTGCTCAATAAAACAGATTTGGTAGATGAAGCCGATCTAGATTTATTAGAAGTAAAGATTCGGGACATTAAGCAAGGTGCGAGGATTCTCCGCACTACACGCAGTCAAGTATCAATTCCATTAATTTTAAGCGTGGGTTTATTTGAATCTGATAAGTATTTTGAGGAAGAATCAAAAGCTGAACACCATCACGATCATCATCACCACGATCATAATTGCGACGATCCCAGCCACGATCATTCTCATCACTTAGAAAATGACGGCTTCACGTCAGTATCTTTCTTAAGCAATAAACCGCTTTCAATTCGCAAGTTTCAATATTTTCTCGACAATCAATTACCAGAAAATGTCTTTAGAGCAAAAGGGATTATGTGGTTTGAGGAAAGCCCCAAACGGCATATATTTCACCTCTGCGGTAAGCGGTTTAGCATTGATGACGAAGAATGGAAAGGCGAACTTAAAAATCAGTTAGTTTTAATTGGGCAAAATCTAGACCACGATGCTTTATTAGCGCAGTTGCAAAATTGTATCTCCGAACCTTCCCCAAGTCGCGGTAAAGGTTTCGGTAAGTAACCGTTTATTAATGTAGAGACGTTGCAGTGCAACGTCTCTACAACAAATTTATGCCTGTTTAGCAAGACGCACGATCGCAACTCCAGCGCGATCGCCCATTAATTTTTCTTGGTCGTAACCTAATACTAATTCCCAAGCTCTGTCTGGGTAACGTTTAGCTAAGGGTAAAGATACATCAGTAAGCATCCACTGTCCATGACGCTCATCTTCTCTAATATGCAATTCCCAATAACCCATCGCCGCCTGTGATAATTCTAACCGTTGAGCGGCAGCTAAATAGTTGCGATAAGTGGCGGGCCCTGCGACTTCAAAGTAAGTTAAACCACCGTTGTAACGCAAAAAGTATATTTTGCGCTCTGTCATCAAAAAATTATGATTAGCGCAGGCTAAAACTTCCCAAGGTACTAGTTCAAAGTAAGATTCTGGTTGGGTATTCATGCCAAATTCTTCTAGCATCTGAGCAAAATAAGTTGAATGCTTGCGCGACAAACGACCATTGCCATATTCTTCGATTAATACCCGCATTAAAGTAGCGTGAACTTCATTCGCAGCACCGCCCATAATGCGAGAAAGGCGGCTTCCTTCTACTAAGCCATCAAAAGAGCCAATGGCTAGTACATGACGATAGCCAGCTTCAGACATTTCTTCGCGTAAATAACGGCTATCTTCCGACAGTGGCGGATTAAGATCGCAGGCACTCCTTTCAGTTAAGGCTTGCTTGACATCTAGTTGCTTAATGGCTTCTACATCTAGGTGCGATAGTTCCCATTCTTGCCAAGGTGTTTCTATGGTGTCGCGGACTTTATTTAGGTAGGGCGATCGCTCGTTGGTATAGTGACGCAAATCGTCGTACCAAAACAGTTGTAAGCGATTAATCCGGTAGAGTATGCGTTGAAGAAATAGGTGCGCCTCGTCGTCACTAGAAGCGGCGCTAAAGGCATTTTTTATTGCTTGGGCGATCGCATTATCTACAATACTTACAAGTTCCGGCTGCGATTCTAGTTTGCTGTCTAAGTTTTCTAAGTCGAGCAGATTAATAAAGTGCTGCTCGGCTTCATCGTAATTGATGGTGTCAGCAATGGGAGTAACGATGTTGCTCTGCATTTAAAAATGTTGGTTGTACTACTTACTACAATTTTGAGACATTTTCACGGCTACTTACATCTACTTTGGAGGTAGATGTAGTCAGCTTCATGCACATCTTTCCGTAAAAACAGCATTGGTGAATGAATCTTTACATATAGTTCAGTAAATTTTCTCTTGTTTACAATTAGCAACAAAGTTAAATTATTCTTTAAATTCTGTTGTCATTAAGTTGAAAAAATCTAACTGACTGTAATTTGAGGAGCCTGCATTTATATGAGCGTAAGCCAACTAAGTTTCAAAAGAAAGTTTTTAGCTGCCTTGATTGACGGAATTATTTTAAATAGCGGTTTAGGCGTTATTTTAGCGATTATCTCAAATGTTGTTAGTGATATTGCCTTGCTCAGTGCTAATGTAGGTACTTTTGATTTGGTGCTAAGTTTAGTTTACTTCGCTGCTTTAGACAGTATTCCTAAACAATTACGAATTGGCAGAAGATTAGTAGAAACTAAAGTGTCAAAATAGCAGCGTTTTTTAGTATTTATAACCAAAACTGGCGATCGCCCATAAGCATACAATTATACTCTGTCTTAAATCATTTTACGCATATTGTTTTTTGCCGGATCGAAGCCTCTAGAAAAGCGGGTAGTATTATCGTAATAAGCGCCGCTCAAGTTTGCACCAAAAAGCTTTGTATTTACTAATTTGGCTTGTCTAAGATTGGCTTCTGTTAATTTCACGCCACTGAGATTTGCTCTAGTTAGGTTAGCTTTGGCGAGATTAGCACCACTAAGGTTTGCTCCCCATAACTTTGCCCTAGCTAAGTTAGCGCCGCTCAAGTCTGCACCCCAGAGATTGATTCCTACTAAGTTAACTCCAATTAGCTTAACTCCAGTTAAGTTAGCTCCGGTAAAGTCTCTTTCTCCAGCAACGTAACGCCGTTTTAGTTCTTCAGCATTCATAAAATTGGGTTTCTCAAAATTGCGATCGCTCTTTACTCAATTTTGTCATTAATAATCTAGGAAAGTAGCTAGATTAGAAAGTATGCCTTTGCTGAGATAAATTTATGGATGCAGCGATAGTTAGTTTACCTCCAACATTGCAATTAAGCATTGATTTAACAGATGAGCAGTTTTTTCAACTATGTCAGAACAATGGTGACTTGAGATTTGAGCGCACGGCTTCGGGAGAACTAATAATTATGCCACCCACTGGCGGAGAAACTAGCAACCGAAATATTGAAATAGCTTATCAACTCCAAGCCTGGAGTCGTCAAAATAATCTAGGGAAAGCTTTTGACTCTAACGGAGGTTTCACGCTACCTAATGGTGCAGTCCGCGCCCCTGATGCGTCTTGGCTGAAATTAGAGCGCTGGGAAGCTCTTACGCCCCAACAGAGACAAAAATTTCTGCCCCTGTGTCCCGATTTTGTTGTTGAGTTGCGATCGCCTACAGATTCGCTCAAACAAACTCAGCTAAAAATGCAGGAATATATAGCTAATGGGGCGCGTCTAGGTTGGCTAATTGACGCAAAAACCCGACGAGTTGAAATTTACCGCCCTAATAAAGATGTAAAATTACTAGAAAATCCCCTGGCTTTGTCAGGAGAAGATGTATTGCCAGGGTTTGTCTTAGATACTAGCTCGATCTTTTCACTGTCCTAAGCTAAAGCCTCAACTTTGGCTAACAATCCTTCAAACAATTTCAATCCATCTGTACCGCCAAGCATAGAATCGGAAGCTCTTTCGGGGTGGGGCATCATTCCTAATACATTACCAGTTTCGTTACATATCCCAGCAATATTATTTACTGAACCGTTGGGGTTGTCTCCTTCGTAACGAAATAAAACTTGTCCTTTGTCTTCTATTTGCGCTACAACCTCACTATCGGCGTAAAACTGTCCTTCTCCGTGTGCAATGGGTAAAGTGATAACTTGATTTTGAGCGTAAGCTTTTGTCCAAGGTAAGTTATTGCGTTCTACTTTAATCGTTGTGCGATCGCATATAAAGTGCATATCCCGATTTCGCATCAACGCCCCCGGTAATAATCCCGCTTCTGTGAGTACCTGAAAACCATTGCAAATTCCTAACACAAACTTACCCTGTTGGGCGTGGGAGACGACTTGCTGCATAATTGGGGAAAAACGCGCGATCGCTCCACAACGCAAATAATCGCCGTAACTAAAGCCTCCAGGGACTATTACCACATCTATATCGCCTATATCTGTTTCCTCATGCCATACCATGCGGGTAGGTTGATTGAATATATCGCGGGTAACGTATTGGACATCGCGATCGCAATTTGAGCCAGGGAAAACTATAACGCCAAACTTCATGTATTTATGCTCCGATTTCTATTAAGTCAAAGCGATAATTCTCGATTACAGGGTTTGCTAATAGCTGTTCGCACATTGTATCTAATTGTTGCTGTGCGGATTTTTCATCAATTGACGACAGCTTAAGCTCTATATACTTGCCAATTCTTACCTGTTCTACTTGTTCGTAACCCATATGCTTTAATCCCGATTGTACGGCGGTTCCTGCGGGATCGAGTACGGAAGGGCGCAGAGTAATATATATATTAGCTTGATACTGTCGATTCATAAGTAGCGGTGAGGAAGGCAACAAACGTTATCCTACCCCCAAAATGTAGGCAGGAGGAACACCATAACAAGTTGGCAAATTTAAAATCTGTATGACAAAAATTTTCGCAACCAATTTATGAAAACTGAACGCACCCGCAGCCAAGAGCGAATTCTTAAACTCCTCAAAACTCTAAACCGAGCTATTTCTGCTCAAGATATTTATATAAAATTGCGTGCAAGCCAAAATATAGGTTTAGCCACGATTTACCGCGCCTTGGAAGCCTTAAAACTCGAAGGTTTGGTACAGGTACGGACTCTCACCTCTGGAGAATCTCTTTATGGCTTGGTACAGCAAGATAAACATCATCTTACTTGTTTGCAGTGCGGGCAGTCTATTTTAATTGATGAATGTCCCGTACATGAATTAGAAACTCAGTTACACAATTTTCATAAGTTCAAGATTTTTTATCACACCCTAGAATTTTTTGGGTTATGTCAGCAATGCCAACTAATTCAAACTGACCAGAGGAGTACATAAGATATTTCAATCATTACTATAGATAGAACCTGTATTTGGGAAATATCGGTCACTTTATAAATATAAATTAAAATTCTTAATAATTTGTAACACTTGATGACTTAGGAGTGCGAAAGTGTTGATTATTCTTAATTACCGCTTCTGGATTTTTAGAATTAAAATGACCGACTCCTTGTTGTACAATGTTTTAATTAAAGGTATTAAGCGTTTATTGTATTAACCTGTAATTATAAAAATTATCAATGATGTTCATTGATAAGACCAATAGCTACCTAACTTAGATAAGCAGAATTGATTAAAGTGATTTCTAAATTAGCTAAATTAATAATGTACTTATAGAACTATTAAAGGTAAGCTTCTAATTATACGAAATCTTAAAGAAGCATTAATTTGTTTATCTTTAATGATTTGAAGTTATACGGGACAAGCGCAAATTTGTCCTAAAAATTTAGTTTTTCTTAATCAACATAGAGTTAATTCCGATGGCGCAATTTTTTCTTCAAACCATCTGGTTTGTACCTTTGTATGCCTTAATGGGGGCAGTTTTAACTATACCTTGGTCGCCGGGAATTATCCGGCGCACGGGGCCAAGACCTGCGGGTTATATCAATTTATTGATGACATTTATTGCTTTTGTACATAGTATAATTGCTCTCCAAGCAACTTGGAATCAACCCGCCCAACAAATAGTTATTCCTTGGCTACAAGTTGCAAATTTAGATATTTCTTTACCCCTAGAAATCTCACCAATTACTGTTGGCGCAATGGTGCTTGTAACGGGAATGAATCTACTGGCGCAGATTTACGCCGTTGGATATATGGAAATGGACTGGGGATGGGCGCGGTTTTATTCACTCTTAGCACTATTTGAATGTGGTATATGTGCCTTAGCCCTGTGTAACTCTTTGTTTTTTAGCTATGTAATTTTAGAAATACTGACTTTGGGAACTTACCTTTTAGTTGGGTTGTGGTTTAGTCAGCCAATGGTCGTTACAGGGGCTAGAGATGCCTTTTTAACCAAACGGGTAGGCGACTTGGTGCTACTGATGGGCGTACTTGCCTTATTCTCTTTAACGGGAACTTGGAACTACTGGGAGTTACGCGATTGGGCTGCTACAGCGCATCCAGATCCCAAGGTAATTACTCTAATTACTTTGGCATTAATTGCCGGGCCAATGGGTAAATGCGCTCAATTTCCTTTGCATTTGTGGCTAGACGAAGCGATGGAAGGGCCCCTTCCTAGTACGATATTACGCAATTCTGTAGTAGTGGCAACGGGCGCTTGGGTACTAATTAAATTAGAACCGATCTTAAGCTTATCCCCCATAACGATGTCTGCGTTGGTGTTAATTGGGGCAGTAACGGCGGTGGGTGGTTCTTGCATTGCGATCGCTCAAATTGATGTCAAACGCGCTCTATCCTACTCTGTCAGCGCCTATATGGGCTTAGTATTTATTGCCGTTGGTACGGGACAAAATGATGCAGCGTTGTTGTTAGTTCTAACTCACGCCGTCGCCATGGGCTTGTTAATTATGAGCGTAGGCGGCATTATTTGGAATAACATTACTCAAGATTTGACGCAAATGGGCGGGTTATGGTCGCGCCGTCCTGTAAGTGCGATTACTTTTTTGGGCGGTACGGCGGCTTTAATTGGCTGTCCTCCTTTTGGTAGCTTTTGGGCGCTGTTGAATTTAGCCGATACTTTGTGGGCAACACAGCCCTGGTTAGTCGGACTTGTGTTACTTGTCAATGCTTTAACGGCTTTTAGTTTGGTGAGAATATTCTCGCTAATTTTTGGCGGTAAACCAAAACAGATGACAGTGCGATCGCCCGAAGCATTATGGCTATTAGTATTACCCATGACTCTATTACTGGGCTTTACGCTGCATTTGCCTTTAGTTCTAGAAAGCGTAGCTTTGCTACCTAATTGGGGAAATTTGAATAAAGATGTAGCAATGCTCTTATTTTGGTCAAGCGTTTTTGGTTGCACTTTAAGCGGGGTAATTTATCTAGGGAATGCTTTACCTAAGCCCGTACAGCTACCGTCGAAAGCTTTGCAAAACTTGTTTGCTTTTGACTTTTATACACCCGATATTTATCGCTTCAGTATTGTATTTGCAGTGGATAGAGTTTCTAAAATTGTCGCTTGGGTTGACCGTTTTATCGTAGATGGCGCGGTGAACTTGGTGGGATTAGCTTCAATATTGGGTGGCGAAAGTTTGAAGTACAGCACTTCTGGACAATCTCAGTTTTACGCACTGACAATTTTGATTGGGATTAGTATCATCGGCGCTTTCTTAAGTTTTCCTCACTGGTCAGCTTACAACAACGTTTTTAATTTTGGACTTTAATTAGTCCAAGTCAATAGTACAATCAGCAATTTATTAGGAACATAAGAAAGAATGAACGTGAAAAAGTTAGGCAATATTTCCAGAAGAACAGCACTGAATTTTGGCGCGGGAGTTGTAGGGACAGGAATAGCTGTAGGAATGGGTTTGAAGTCGGATACACCAAGCGCGGTAGCAAGTAGGGACCCCACTACGCCTGATCAAACTATCCAAGCATTACTAGACGGAAATAAACGCTTTGTGCAAAGAAAGCGCACCAATCCGCGTCAAGATTTGGCGCGGCTATCTGAAATAGCAAAAACTCAGAAACCCTTTGCAGCTATTCTTGGTTGTGCAGATTCTAGGGTTCCTTCAGAAATTATTTTCGATCAGGGATTTGGCGATCTATTTGTTTGCCGCGTTGCTGGTAATGTCGCTACTCCAGAAGAAATTGGTAGCCTTGAGTTTGGCACTTTAATCTTAGGCTCAAAAGTGATTATGGTCATGGGTCATAAACGCTGTGGTGCAGTAGCCGCAACAATTAAAGGTGGTCAAGTTCCCGGACAAATAGGTTCCTTACTAGCAGCGATTAAACCCGCCGTAGACAAGTCCGCAGGACAAAAAGGCGATCGCGTGGAGAATGCTTGTAAAGCGAATGTTTTAGTCCAAATCGAAAAATTAAAAACTTCTCCAGTGATTTCGCAGTTAATTACAGAGAAAAAACTCAAAATCGTTGGTGGTTATTACGATTTGGATACGGGAATAGTCAGTTTAGTTAGTTAGCGATCAAGAGGGAAATATATATTTCCCTCTCAACCAAGTTTTGACAAGCGGCGACTACTTAGAAGGAACGCAATCATTATTATGCTTAGTACCTTGATTTGGATACCTATATTAGGTGCAGCAATCATCGGCTTTTTGCCAGGAAATTTCTCTGCAACTCGGCTACGGTCAATTGCGCTGGCTATTTCCTTTGCTGTTTTTTTATGGACGCTTTATTTAGCAACTTCTTTTAGCACCACTACAATCGGCTACCAGTTTCAAGAGTTTTTACCTTGGATTGAAACCTTGGGCTTAGACTACAAACTAGGTGTTGATGGTTTATCTTTTCCGCTTATCGCTCTCAACGCTTTGCTAAGTTGGATTGCTATTTACAGTAGCAGTAAAACTGTAGAACGTCCTCGCCTATATTACGCTTTGATTTTGCTTGTTAATTCGGGAATCGCTGGGGCGTTTGTTGCTCAAAATCTGCTTTTATTTTTCTTATTCTACGAATTTGAACTCATCCCGTTGTATTTACTGATTAACATTTGGGGAGGTTCTAAGCGCGGTTACGCAGCAACCAAGTTTCTGATCTACACTGCTTTTTCTGGCATTTTAATTCTGGCTGGCTTTTTAGGTACTACTTGGCTAAGTGGTTCAACTTCATTTAATTATGACGCGCTGCATACTCAAGATTTGTCTTTGCAAAGCCAATTAATTTTGCTGACGGTGCTGTTAATTGGTTTTGGGATTAAAATTCCCTTAGTTCCTCTACATACATGGTTGCCCGATGCGTATGTTGAAGCTTCGCCACCTGTAGCAATCCTTTTAGGTGGAATATTAGCTAAATTAGGCACTTATGGCTTGTTACGGTTTGGTTTAGGTTTATTTCCTCAAACATGGACAATTATAGCGCCAGGATTAGCGATTTTAGGGACTATAGGCGTACTGTATGGCTCGTTTAGTGCGATCGCTCAAAAAGACATAAAGCGCATGGTTGCCTACAGTTCCATCGGTCATATGGGCTATGTTCTTTTAGGTTCGGCTGCCGCTAATTCTCTGAGTTTAGTGGGGGTAGTTTCCCAAATGGTCGCTCACGGCTTAATTTTGGCGCTACTGTTTCACTTAGTTGGAGTTGTCGAAAACAAAGTTGGGACAAGGGATTTAGATGTTCTTAACGGCTTAATGAATCCTTTGCGCGGTTTACCTGTAGTTAGCATTTTATTAGTTTATGCCGGGATGGCTAGTGCGGGTATTCCTGGAATGGTAGGTTTTATCTCAGAATTTATGGTGTTTCAAGGTAGCTACCCAGTCTTTCCTTTGCTGACGCTTTTGTCTGTAGTAGGTACAGGTTTAACGGCGGTATATTTTGTAATTTTGCTCAACCGCACCTGTTTCGGCAAGTTAGACAACTACAACTCTTATTATCCACAGGTGTTGTGGTCTGAGCGCGTCCCAGCCTTTGTCTTAGCTGCGATCGTTTTAGTGTTAGGCGTGCAACCCAATTGGCTAGTACGTTGGAGCGAAACCACTGCAACAACAATGGTTGCAACTCCTGTAAATACGCAATTGCAAGTCCAAACTCCCACAACCCCAATACTTGGAACTTACACACAACAAATCCCCAAACCCTGAAAAAAGAATCTTTATTTCCCCCCCTTATTAAGGGGGGTTAGGGGGGATCAAAGTTTGGCGCACCAACTCCAGAAATCCTAATACTTTCCAAAATTCCCACTATTCCTAACTAAAACTATGACGATCGCAACTTCTACTAAACTTCCACCCTCAACCCATGAATTTGCTCCTGTCATTCACCGCTTAGAAGCAGGTGGTGCAATGCTACCAGACACGCCAGAGAACTTAATGCAGATTATCGGTTTGTACAAAGCCTATGCTGTACCAATGGATTTTTACTGGCGCGATTTACTTTACATCGCCGAGCGTGTATTTTTAAACCCCCTACCTGCATTCAAATACTTTTTACCTCAAGAGTATCTAAACTTACACAATCACTATGCGGGAGAAGATGCAGACTTAAGAATCTGGCAAAAAGGCGCAGCTACCGCTCATCCTGAACTATTGGCATTCATGGATAAAGGGGAAACTATCAAAATGCCTAAGTTATTGCATCATTTATGGCACGATCGCATTAACATGGAATTTGCCGAAGCCTGTATGCAAGCAATGTTATGGCATCGCGGTATGGGGGGAAAGTTTGAAGGTTACTTAGATACTCCTGAATATATCGCAGCGTGCGATCGCGCAATTAAGGCTTATTTCCAAGGCAACCCAGCTATGCTAGGGATGTATAAGCTATTCCCAGAAATGTTTATCGAGCAAGTGCGCCAACTATCTTACTACAGTAATTTGGGCTTGTTTTGGGAAGTAATGGCTCCAGTTTTCTTTGAAATGAGCGATTTGTATGACGAGGGTAAAATTACCAGCGTCCCCGAAGCGATGAATTTTCTTGTTAATGGCATATTTGCTGTTGCAGGTCGTCCAATTTACCATCATGTATATATTCGCGGGGAAATGTACGAAATTATCCCCAAATCTTGCGGCTTTACTTGGCTGTATGAGGCGGCGTTACCTTATGTGGAGGCGGTTTTTTATCGTACTGCACCCTTTCGCGGTACAAAGTCTTACAACGCGCAAGCTAAACAAGTACCCGCAGAGCAAAAAGATTTTCATTACGGCATTTTATACGCCGATGTTTTTCCAGTAGGGACTGCGGGGATTCCTCCAACATTACTAATGCAAGATATGCTGCACTTTTTGCCTCCTTATTTGGTGGAGTATTACAAAAACTACTGTCGCGGCGAACAGGATACGCTGATTCAATTGGGGGTTAGTTTCCAGCGCTCGATGTACTGCGTTACTTCGGCGGTAATTCAAGCTTTAAGAGCGGCGCTACTTTATCCGTTAGATGACTCTAATCCCAAGCATTTGCAGGCAAATAGAGCTTTTTTTGAAGGTCAAATCGATAGGTTTAAGCGCCCAGAAGCTCGGCTAAGAGATATTCAAAGCCAGGATTATCGGTGAGGATGAATATAGAGATCCCCCCTAACCCCCCTTGAAAAAGGGGGGCAAATAAAGAGTAGTAAAATCCTTTTTTTAAACAGGGAATACTGCAAAGCTTGGCAAGTTGTACAAATCGTAGCTGTAAAAACCTGCTCATAGAGATCCCCCTAGCCCACGTCAAAAAGCGGTCAGGTTAAGCTACACCGCTTTTTGACTCCCCTTGAAAAAGGGGGGAAATAAACAATAGTAAAATCTTTTTTTAAACAGGGGATACTGCAAAGCTTGACGAGTTATACAAATCCTACTGTCAAAAACCTACTCAACGTGCGATCGCATCCTTTCCTGAAAAATCCTACTTAATCCTAATTTTCCCCCCTTATTAAGGGGGGTTAGGGGGGATCTCCACCTTTCATAAACTATTCTTGGTGAACCAAATGCCCGATATTGTCGATATTGCTGTTGGTGCTGGCTCTTTTACAACTCTAGTAACGGCGGTACAATTAGCTAACTTAGTCGAAACTCTCAAAAGCCCTGGCCCTTTTACCGTTTTTGCTCCTAATGACGATGCTTTTGCTAAACTGCCACCGGGAACAATACATACTCTAGTCCAAAATATTCCCCAACTCTCTAGGATTCTAACTTTTCACGTCGTTCCCGGTAAACTAATGCAAGCAGACCTCGCAAAGCTTGGTTCTGTCACCTCTGTAGAAGGTTCGCCCATTCCTATAGATTGTTCTGATGGCTTTGAAGTTAAAAACGCTACCGTACTCGCCGCCGATATTGAAGCGGATAACGGGGTAATTCACGTTATTGATACAGTAATTTTAATGGGCTAGTTACCTAAAAGTAATTTAGCTTGAGCGATCGCCTTCCCGGTTTCATATATAATCAATGCGTCCTGATGTAGGTTTTATAATTCAGCTTAAAAGCTTTAATACAGTGGATTTCTCTACCCCATTGCGACCAATAATTCCTAGGCGATCGCTCTATTTAACTGATAAACTTTTAATAGTCTTATGTTTATAATGTGAACATAGTCTCTAAGTTAAGAGTAGCTAATCTGGATGTAAAATGTCAGGATGTAAAGATTTTTTGAACTTCCGCTACTGAACTAAAAGGGTTAGAAAACAGAATCATTTTAATTTGAATTCCAGACAAACTACTTAAGAAAAATTCAAAAGCAGGAAAAAATTTCAGGCATAGCGATTTTGTCCAGTTGTTAAATAATTATTCTACACCTTCTGCTTCTTCATCTTCTTCTAATGTAAAAGCACTAATATAATCTCTTACTACACGCTCAAAAAATAGTGGTGCTGGTAATTTTGTCCATTCATTGAAATGACCATATCCGTAGCGGAGAGATTCAACAAAGCCAGCAATGTTATCTGGTTCGTCTTGTTCTTGACGTAATGTAACTACAATTTCTAGAGGATTTGGTGTTGCCCATTGACCTATGTAAGGCTCTTGTTTTTCTAAAATTTTGACTTCTAAACCAGCTTTATTTTCAACTCTTTTAGAACTATCTTTGCCATCCTCATCTGTTACTTTAGTTGTTGAAAATTTGTCTTGCTCTACTTCTCGATAGCAACTATAACCTCTTTGATTTTGATGTAATGTTTTATGTCCAATAGAAAGATAAGAGATACAACCAGTTTTGTTTGTTACATCAAGTTTGTATAGTCCAGTTGGACTAGATGGCACTAACATTGTTATTTGTTTATCTTTATCTGCTTTTAATTCTTCTAGAGTCCGAGTGTCATTAATAAATGTTTCGGCTAAGTATTTAACTTTATCTTCGATGATTCCTGGTGCTATATCTTGTCTTACACGAACAATCCTTGCTCCTTTCCAGTTAACTTGCATATTACGATTACTATTAATGTCTATGTTAGGTATGTTCATGTTGCGATCGCTCAACCAATTCCAAAGTTTTACGCAATTTGAAGAGTCAATCGTAACAACGGGGTTCTTATTTTCTTTTACTGAGTTAGAGATAATTTGCTCAACAAATTCTTGAAACCTTTCTTTACGAGTATGTTCCTCTTTACCAAGAGAGATAGGAGAAATATTAGCTATATCAAAAAGTGCTTCAGTAAACGGTTGCCAAGTAGTAATGACAAATTTTTTTGTTTTAGGATCTTCATAACAACAACACATCTCACTTAGTCCAGTTTCAACATTAGTTCTAATTGCTATGGGAAGAAAAGTATTTTCAAGTCTTCCGCTTGCTCTACCAGCATTCTTACGAT
>QQTW01000110.1_pt1 | contig 45287 bp, 48 predicted proteins | sample 1904831 | NCBI WGS metagenome assembly QQTW01 (sample SAMN09435610, study PRJNA476489) | Subsurface metagenome, whole genome shotgun sequencing project.
CGCAACGTGCAGCCTGTCTTCTATATTGGACTTTAGCATATGCTAACAACTACGTGCAGCTATAGTTTTACCTAAAATATATTGTGGTTTTAGTTCCTAGGAAAAACTGTGAGGATTTAGGATATAATTTTCGATTTAGAACTATCAGCTTTTAAAAGCAAAGGTTAGAAAATTGAGATCGTGCTTAAAGAACGTTAACAACTGTTAGTTTTGTTAAGTTATAGGTTAATAATTAGTAAGAATACAATAACTTGAAAAAAAGTTGCATCTGTTTGTCAATTCTCTTTTAGTTGTATAAAGTAATGGCTATGGCTCTTGCCAAAATTCTGATAGTTGATGACGATCCGGCAATTCGCAATTTAATCCAACGCTTTTTGAGCAAACAGAAATACCAAGTAGAATCGGCGGAAGATGGTAAAACGGCTCTAGCAATCTTTGAGCAATTTAACCCTGACTTGGTAATTTTGGATGTAAATTTGCCTGATGCGACTGGTTACAACCTTTGTGAGGAGATGCAAAAACGCACAAAGGTTTTTGTGCTGATGCTCACAAGTCGTGCTGACGAAGCTGATAAAATTCGCGGGTTTGCTCAAGGAGCGGATGACTACTTAACTAAACCTTTTGGCTTAGGCGAATTGGAAGTTAGAGTCGGAGCAATTTTAAAGCGCCAACGTACAGTTACAGCCCCAGAGAAGCAGCGTTTGAGCTTTGAAAAGCTAGTGATAGATCCAGAGCGACGGGAAGTAACGCTAAACAATCACTTGATTCCTTTAACTGCTTTAGAATTTGACTTATTACGTTTTCTCGCCAGTCATCCCGGTAGAGTGTGGCGCAGAGCAGAACTACTACAAGAAGTTTGGGACTACGATTATGTAGGCGATCAAAGAGTTGTAGACGTTCATATCGGTCAAATTCGCAAAAAAATTGAAATAGATGCAACGCAGCCGATTTTAATTCAGACAGTGCGAGGGGTTGGCTATAAGTTTGAGGCTCCTGATGGCTCTCCACAATAATAGATCAAAGGAAAAACCTAGTATTCGTCAATTCTTCCCTCGCATTTTTAGTTTCTACGAGCAGCGATGAAAGAGAGTTTCTAGATATACTCTAGCTGCGCGGCGATCGCCATCGCTGTTTTGCAGCAAAAACAATGATAAAGCCGCCGCAAAAACTCGGTCTTGATCCCAATCAGGATGATTCTCTAAGTAGCTCTTGAGGGATTGGTGTAGTTCTTCAGGAATTTCCGTCAAGATACTAAGGGTATTGCTCATTAATTACCTCGCCCTGGGCTTAAATAAATAAAACAATCTTCCCTCTTAGTCACAAACTTAGGCTGTCAATGCTAGTGAAAGTCTAAGGTAACTTTAGAGGCAAGTGCTTTATTGTGCGCTAGGAAGGGGTAGAGTTGTCAATGCTACGAAATGTTGCAATTATTTTTATTCAAAAAATTTGCTACGAAGTAATAAGTCTTTTAGCCTATTTTTTGTTACTGAACTTTACATTAACTGCGTACTTGTAGAGTTTTGACAGCAAAACAAATAATCCACAGGGAAGGTGTTTGTCCTTAGCTATCGTTAAAGCTTGGGGAAAAGTCCAGAAATCTGGGGAAAACCTGGGGAAAATTTGGGGAAAAGTAGGCTTAACAATAAGAATTACAAAGTAGAGAAAATCTTTAGCTATTTTGGCTTTGCTGAATTGGCAATGGGGTAATGGGGTCATTGGTATTTTCCATGAATAATTTCCAATGCGGTAGGAATGAGGAGGAGACAGGATTGCAAAAAGGAAAAATCATCACACTTTCAGCAACGCCACTATTTTTAAATAGACGGACGTTGTTTAAACTGTTGAATCGCCGCCTGAATAGCCAAAGCAACTAAAGCTACCGCCACAATAGCAAAGATAAAAGCGGCTAAGGTACTTAAACCAACAACTAAAGTACGCACAGCAATACTAATTTTGACAACTAGGGCATTATCAGAATGCAGAGGTTTTTGGGCAAAATTTTGAGAAATAGCGCCTGTAACGCGATATAGAGTGATCGCCATTCCTGAAGCAATTAGCCCCCCTAGAGAGGAGCGTAAGGGGCTGGGGAGAGGCTTAGAATCGGTGGCTGGCTGTTCGGTAGGAGTGGGGTCATTCATGATTAAAATTACTAATCTTTATTACTAGACATTACTTGAATGCCTGTAGAAGTTAAACGAGCAATAAACAAATCTAAATCCGTTGGTTGTGCAAGCAGTCGTCCTTGCTGATGCACTTTTTGGGCTTGATTTTCGCTATCGCAAAGAGCAAATACCGTAGATCCTGAACCTGACATCATTGCGCCTAAACAGCCAGCATTTTGAAATGTCTCTTTCAACTGTAATATTTGCGGATAAGCAGGGATAACTACGCGCTCTAAGTCGTTGTGTAATCTTTGACCAATTTGAACTCGATCTTCGTGAATAATTGCTTGTACCATTGCGCTAGAATGAACCGCCGCCGCACGAGAAGTAAGATCCTGTTTATTAACGTAGGTATTGCCAAAGCTTGCGCGGTAAGTTTGGTAAGCCCAAGCAGTAGCAACATCTAGATGGCGATATTTGCCTAGCACTACATACAAATTATCTACACTGGGTAAGGGCGAGAGCCTTTCACCTCGTCCGGTAGCGATCGCACTCCCGCCAGCAATACAAAAAGGCACATCTGAGCCTAGTTGACTGCCTAATTCTTCTAACTCTGACTGAGTTAATCCTAGTTGCCAGAGTAAATCTAATCCTACCAAAACGGCGGCGGCGTTGCTAGAACCTCCAGCTAAACCAGCAGCGATGGGAATACGCTTATCAATAGTAATTTCTACGCCGCCAAATTGGGCAAAAGCCTCAGGAAATTCTGCCGCCATTAATGCCGCCGCTTGATAGGCTAAGTTAGCGCGATTTGTTGGCACTTGAGGATGAGAGCAACGAACAGAGATAGTATCGGTACTAAGACTTCGCACATCAACGCGATCGGCTAAATCAATGCTTTGCAGTACCATTGCTAGTTCGTGATAACCATCGGCGCGATCGCCAAGTATTTCTAAATACAAATTAATTTTTGCTGGAGCGGTTAAAGAATAAGAACGCATCAGGAATAATAGTTGAAAAGTATTGTTTGCTTAATTAAATTGCTGGGGAATGCGCCGGATTCAATTTTTCCCTTAATTGTTCAAAAGATAAATAAACAAGCCCGCCTAGAGTTTAAACTCTAGTGGGCTAACAACTATAAGTAAGTTGTTTTTACAATCCTAATGCTGCTAAAACATCACTAGCATGAGTGGAAGTATTAACACCAGAATCAACGTGAGTAATTTTGCCACTACCATCGATTACATAAGTAACTCGTTTAGCATAACCACCACCATCGACATCGTAAGCTTTAATCAAAGTTTTCTCGGTATCCGCTAGTAAGGGGAAGTTGAGATTGTACTTTTGCGTAAACTGTTGATGAGATGCTTCATTATCGGCACTAACGCCCAAAACTATTACATCTTTGCCCTGATACTCGGTACTAGCATCGCGGAAACTACAAGCTTGCTTAGTGCAGCCGGGAGTATCGTCTTTTGGGTAGAAATACAAAACTACTGTTTTACCAGCATAATCTGATAGCGAAACGGTTTTGCCATTAGTATCTTTGACGGTAAATGCTGGTGCATCCGTGCCAACTGCTAAAGCCATAGTATGCCCTCAATATCAAGTTTTCTAGTCCTCGATATTTATAGCAGTTTTTTCAGTGCAAATACATTTAAGCTGCGAGTACTTCGGTGGGGTGTCCTCGCAACAAATCCATTAATTCATCTCGGTAATCCTGGAATACGGAGTGGCGCTTAACTGTGACGTTGCGATTAGGTAATCTAATTGACATTTCCTTGTTGATCGTACCAGGACGTGCGGTTAAAGCATAAATTCGATTGGAGAGAAATACTGCTTCTTCTACGTCATGGGTAATCATAAAAATTGTTAAGTTTGTCCGTTCCCAAAGCTCTAACATGAACTGGTGCATAGATTCTTTAGTATGAATGTCTAACGCACCAAAAGGTTCATCCATCAACATTACCTTGGGTTCGGAAGCCAAAGCACGGGCGATCGCGCAGCGTTGTTTCATCCCTCCCGATAGCGCCTTGGGTAAGGATTGAGCGAAACTCTCTAACCCCACGACTTGGAGATAATAGCTGGCTTTTTCCCGACGTTCTTTTTTAGACAATCCTTGTAATTTCAGCCCAAATTCTGTATTTTTTTGGACGTTCATCCAGGGATAAAGCGTATAGTGTTGAAACACCATGCCGCGATCAGGGCCTGGACCAGTTACGCGCGTTCCATCCACTTTAATTTCTCCAGTGGTAGGGCTATCTAATCCGGCAATTTGACGCAATAAGGTAGATTTGCCCGATCCTGATGCTCCTACAGCGCAGATAAATTCCCCTTGCGCGATCGACATATTAATATCTTTCAAAACTGTCAAAGATCCTTGCTTTGTCGCAAAGTTTTTATTTAAGTTGTTGACTTGTAGATACATGGTTTTCTCCTGATGATGTGGTAATTGCTCAACAATAGATTTATCGTTTTTGACTTGCCCAACTACACGAAACTTTTAATAAATATTGAAATAGCAAGTCAAAAGTTAGTCCAATTACACCAATTACAATTAACCCAACAAAAATTTCATCGGTTCTTAAAAATCTCCCCGCTATGCTAATTCGCCGACCCAAGCCTTCGTTGGCGGCAATCAATTCTGATACAATTACTAATTGCCATGCGGCGGCTAAGTTAATTCGACAAGCATCAATAATTCCGGGGATAACGTGAGGAAAAATTACTTGTAATAAAGTTTGTAACCGACTTCCACCCAAGGTATAGGTTGCTTCAATTAAATCTTTGGGTACAAATTTGACTGTATCCATAACCATCAAAGAGTTAAAGAAAAATACACCAATAAAAATTAAAGTAATTTTTGGTTCTTCGCCAATTCCTAAATATAAAATTAGTAACGGAATAAAGGCGGGTGCAGGCATATAGCGAATTAAGCCAAATAGAGGTTCTAGTAAAGCTCTAATGCTGGCAAAACTGCCCATTAATACGCCTACAGGAATCGATAAAACCACTGCCCAAGAGAAACCTACACCCACGCGCCATAAGCTTGCTACAGTGTCTTTTAATAGCTCTCTTGTACCCCACAAGCGCCCAAAAGCTTCCATAACTTTTGCTGGCGAGGGCAAAAACTTAGGATCGACATTTCCAAACGTAGTTACTAGCCACCACAGTAGAAGCGGTAAGGCAATGGAAGTAGTAATTAAGCCTGTATTCAATGGTTTGGGGATATCTTCGCCTAACCGCCAGAAAACTGTAGATTGGAGGCTTTTAGATTTGGTATTTGATAGCATTGATTCCGTAGAACTCATCGCTTAATAATTAGTTGAGTTATTTTTTTATATTCGCAGCGTAGGCTTTGATAAAACGATCATCAAATAGCTTACTTAAATCTGGTTTTTGCTTTGCTAAACCAACTTTTGTTAAAAATTCAGTTATTTCCTCGACCGCAAAAGCAAGAGATGTTCTGTCTGTACCGGGAAGAAATGCTTTAAGGTTTTCTTCAATGCTAAAAATATGAGTTCCTTCGGCGTATTGTTTGTATTCTTCAACGCTTACCCCGGCTCTTTTGGCCATAATTGCGATCGCACTATCGGAGTTTGCCTCTAGATAATCCAACGTTGCAAACCAAGAATCCACCATCGCTTGTACTTGATCTGGATGTTCGTTTATCAGTTTGCGCGTGACTACTAAATGATCCGGAATTGCACCAGGAAAGTCTTTAGAGCTAAACAGTTCCTTACTCCCAGGACGCTTGAGTGCTTGGGTTGTAAAGGGTGCAAATACCCCCACCCCATCAACTTTTCCTCCCACAAAGGCGGCGGCGGCTTGACCTGTCTCTAAGGGTACAAACTGAATATCTTGAGGATTCAAACCTGCTTTTTCTAGTCCTAACAGTAATAGAAAGTGGTCTACTGTACCTGATTCGGCGGCGATTTTTTTGCCCTTGAGGTCAGCAATAGAATTAATGCCCTCGCGGACAATGATTTTATCGTTGCCTGTAGAGTTATCATTCACTAGCACTACTACTTGATCTGCACCACCAGAAACCGAGCTAACTGTATCGTTTAAAGTTTGACTATTTGCAGTAATTTGTTGCGCCGTCAAGGTACTAATAGATTCTAAGTAGCCATCAAACCACTTCAATTCTACGGAAGCTTTGTGTATATTAAAAATGTTTTTTTCTTGAGCAACTTGCCAAGGAATCCAACCAGGCCAAGCGCTGAATCCTAAACTAGCAATAGTTGCCCTAACGTTTCCAGAAGATGAAGCTGTTTCAGTAGTCGTCTGAATATAAGTTGCCGGATTCGTACAACCAACACTCAATGTCAAGCTAACTACAAATAAAGCAATATATGTAAATAGCGATCGCACTTTCATGGCATTTTTATCAGTGTTTTTTCAGACTTAATTTAATTAAGTACTAAATAGCAGATAGCCTTATCTGCTATCTTTGCTACACAATCAAACTAAGGTATGTTTCGCTACTATTTGACTTCGTACCCAATCTAACCAAGCTTCTAAACCTGCGCCTGTTTTGGCAGAAATAGCAATTATTTTGACGTGAGGGTTCATTTGCATAACGTTTTCTTCAATCTGGGCAATATCTACTTCTAAATAGGGTGCTAAATCAATTTTTGTAATTAGTAAACAATCGGCTTGCTGGAACATAATTGGATATTTGAGCGGCTTATCTTCCCCTTCAGTAATGCTTAAAAGGGCAACTTTTAAGTGTTCTCCTACTTCAAATTCGGCGGGACAAACTAAATTGCCCACATTTTCGACTAATACCAAATCAAAATCTGGCGGATTGTATTGATGTTCTAATTGATGAATTCCCCCCGCCACCATTCTTGAATCCAAGTGACAAGAACGCCCGGTATTAATCGCAATAACCGGAACATTATATTTACGCAAACGTTCTGCGTCTAACTCTGTTGTCATATCCCCTTCAATGACAGCGATTTTTATTTCGCTACTCAAAGCTTCTAAAGTTTGTTCTAGTAGCACTGTTTTGCCAGCGCCGGGACTACTCATGATGTTTAAACAAGTAATTCCCCACTCATCAAAGCGATCGCGATTGCTGTCTGCTCCTGTTTGGTTAACGTGAAGCAAGTTAATACCTAAAGCTGCGTCAAAAGTTTGGTGCATAATTATCTAAATACTCAACTCTATCAATTTTTAATTCTCGTCCCGATCTAATATCATCCATCGGCGATTTGCACTGAGGACAAGCGTATTGAATGCCGATTTCTGGGTGATATTCTGCTTTGCAACTGTGACAAAAAGCTATTAAGGGCGTTTCTTCGATAACCAGTTTTACTCCATCTAAAAACGTATTTTTAGTTTGAATCTTAAAGGCAAATTGCAAACTAACAGGCTCTACACAGGTAAACTTTCCAACAATTAAATGAATGCAAGCTATTTGCGGATTTTCTTTTTGACTTTCTTGCCAATCTTTAACGGTCAAAATTAGCGCCTTAGTCATGTCCGTTTCGTGCATTAATTAGTCCACTCCTTAACTAATGCTGGTTGAGCGTAAGGGTGAATATAGTCAGGTTTTTGCTTTCTTGGTAATTGCCCTGATACAACCAAATGCCCCATTGTGTCACAAATTACTCTGGCGGCTAATAATGCTGTCATGTCGCTAACATCATACGGTGGCGAAACTTCAACAACTTCTAAACCACAAATAGGAGCGCGTTGGACAATCTTACCTAACATATATAAAGCTTCACGGGGTAATAAACCGCCGGGTTCGGGCCAGCCAGTACCAGGAACAAAACCTGCATCAATACAGTCAATATCAAAACTGATATAAACGCAATCTGTGCCGTCTAAAGCTCTTTCTAAAGCAAAGTCTACCGCGTAATCTAAACCTTTTTCTACAATGTCTGTAACTGTTAAAACATTACAGGCTTTCTCTCGATGAAATTTTACGCCTTCGCGCGGAACTTGCCAACCACCAATTCCTAACTGAACTAAGTTTTTAGGTGGAGCATTTTTAATGTTTGTGGCGTGAAACCAAGGACAAGTGTGCATCCTTTCATCTAAATCTTTTTCCTGTGTATCTACGTGGCGGTCAAAGTGAATAATCCCAACTTTTTTATCGCCCAAATGCCGACAAATACCCCGTACTGTAGGATAGCCAATAGAATGATCTCCCCCTAAAATAATTGGAAATGCGCCAGAGCTAAAAATGTGAGCAATTCCTTTAGAAATTTGGTCAAAAGACTTTTCATTATTAGCGGGAATTGTAAAAATATCGCCCACATCACATAAGGTAATTTGTTCGCGCAAATCTACTCCTAATTCAAAACTATAAGGAGTATAAAGAGCAGAAATGCGCCGGATGCCTTGAGGTCCGAAACGAGTACCGGGGCGATAAGTTGTGCCAGAATCATGAGGTACGCCAACAACTGCTACATCAAATTCGCCAACTCTGCGGACATCTTCAATATAAGGAGCTTTTAAAAAAGTATTAATCCCTGCATAGTGAGGTAATTCACCACGAGAAAAAGTAGGAATAGAGCGATCGCCTATACTTTCTGCTCCTTCTAAACCAAATTCTAAGCCCTTAGATACTTCTTGTTGCCAACCAGTTAAAGGTAATTGTCTTTCGCTTTCTAAAGCCCTTTCTGCCTCGCTAGGGGCTTGCTGGGGATGAGATTCTAAACTTTCTTCTAATGGGCGATCGCGTTCGGTCATTTTAACTGCTCCCTGGTATAAAACTGCACTTTGTCAACAAAAAACCCAGGAGTCAACGACAGTTGTGTAACTGTTATTGGTTCTCCCGGGCTTTTCTCCCGCCGTGTAACTAATATTCTTGGGAATGTTAGTTGCTTCTCTCGGACCTAACGCTTAAATTTCCTGATGCAAAAGAAAATTTAAACCGGAACCCTAGAAGCCAATTAAGTTTTTTGCTTTGGCTAATAATCTAAACTATTAATAGTTGTCGCTAATTGACAGTAATACCAATATTTTCTCAATGTAAATGTATTTATAATTACAAAATGGCAACTATTGAATCTAAAAGTAATAATTCCATAACCTATTCCCCGAAAACGATCGCTAGAGCCAAGCAAAGTTTATTCTGTTCGCCTTTCAAAGAGCATCTGCTAGCAAAGATGCGTCACCAAAGCGTCCCAATCAATGCGATCGCATCTGCTGCGGGAGTGAAAAATGGTTATACTCGACGAGCCATATCAGAATTAGCCGCCGATAATGCCCTAGGATGGTTAATTCAAGTCGGTATACTCCGCCGCGAAGTAGATGGACAAGGAATTACTGATAGTTTTCGACTTACACCCCTGGGTAGCCAGCTAATCGAGCAATATACAGCTAGTAATTGGCAACCATCTTGGCGCGATCGTTTGTACAATGCGATAAATCAGTGGTTGAGATGGCCGTTTTAAAAATTGGTTGTAGTTAATAGTTAAAACTAAGCAGGAACAGGGAAGAATAAAACAGACGGGGCATTTTTAATTGGTATTTTTCCTAATAACTGCTTATGAAATCCTTAATGGTAGTGGGAACAACCTCCCACGCTGGAAAATCTCTACTAACTACAGCTATATGTCGAATCGCCGCTCGTCGTGGCTGGCGAGTAGCACCTTTTAAGGGGCAAAACATGGCGTTAAATGCCTATGTAACCGCAAGTGGCGGAGAAATTGGTCACGCGCAAGCAGTACAAGCTTGGGCTGCCGGGACGCAGCCAACTATCGAAATGAACCCAATTTTGCTTAAACCCCAAGGTGATATGACATCTCAAGTCATCCTTAAAGGTAAAGCAGTAGGTAAAGTGGGAGCGGCTGATTACTACGAGCAGTATTTTGATATAGGCTGGCAAGCAATTCAAGAATCTTTGCAGCATTTAAGTACAGAATTTGATTTGATTGTGTGTGAAGGTGCGGGGAGTCCCGCAGAAATCAACCTCAAACACCGCGATTTAACTAATATGCGTGTGGCAAAATATCTTAATGCGCCAACGATCTTAGTAGTAGATATCGAGCGCGGTGGGGCTTTTGCTCATGTAGTAGGAACTTTAGCTTTATTGGAACCAGAAGAACGTACTTTAATTCGCGGGATTGTTATTAATAAATTCCGAGGAATGCGCTCGATTTTGCAACCAGGGATTGAATGGTTAGAAAAATATACAGGTATTCCTGTAATTGGGGTAATCCCCTGGCTAGAACAGGTATTTCCCGCCGAAGACTCGTTAGATTTATTTGAGCGCAAAACGTCAGCTTTTCAAGGGGATCTAAATATTAGTGTTCTGCGCCTACCACGAATTGCTAATTTTACTGACTTCGATCCACTAGAATCAGAGCCTACGGTGTCTTTAAAATATATTCATCCCAAACAAGACTTAGGACACCCTGATGCTGTAATTATTCCAGGGACTAAAACTACTATTGCTGACTTGTTAGTGTTGCAAAAAAGTGGCATGGCTGAGGCAATTCAAAATTATGCCGCTTCCGGAGGTACAGTTTTGGGTATATGTGGCGGCTATCAAATGATGGGGCAGTATTTAACCGATCCCGATCGCCTAGAAAGCGAATACATCAAATGTGATGGCTTAGGATTGTTGCCAATTAAAACCATGATTACTGATTACAAAGTTACCAAACAAAGACAAGTAACTTCAAACTTTCCCCAAAGCGGCTTACCTGTAGCTGGCTATGAAATTCATCAAGGGCGATCGCGTTTAATTGAACCTGATGCCATCACAAGCGATTACAACCCCTTGTTTGACGATCCAAGTCTAGGGTTAGTAGATAAAGATCAATTAGTTTGGGGTAGTTATTTGCATGGATTGTTTGATAATGGCGCGTGGCGGCGGGCTTGGTTAAATCGTCTTCGGCAGCAACGAGGCTTAAAATCCTTGCCTACAGGCATTCCCAACTACCGAGAACAACGAGAAAGTATGCTTGATATCTTGGCAACTACTATTGAAGCTCATTTGAATTTGAACGATATTTTGAAGTAAAAATCATGGTTTCTGTACAGTTTTTACCGGACAATATAACTACCCAAGCAGAAGTTGGAGAACTAATATTAGATGTAGCCGAGCGGTGTGGAATAGCTATCTCTACAGGCTGTATGATGGGTTCTTGCCATGCTTGCGAAGTAGAAATAGATGACTATCCTATTTGTGCTTGTATTACTGCTGTACCGAAGGGGCGATCGCATCTAACAATTAATCTATATAGCGATCCTACTTGGTAAACAGAATAAAACCTGACAAATTTTAATTGTCAGGTTTTATCCTAGTGAAAATTATTTATTTGGTTGGGGAGTCATCCGCAAATAAGGCTTGATTTCGTCGTAACCTTTAGGAAACTTCTGTTTTAGCACTTCTGGATCTTTCAACGATGGCACGATTACACAGTCGCCGCCATCTTCCCAATTAGCCGGAGTTGCTACGCTGTAGTTGTCTGTTAGTTGCAAGGAATCAATCACTCGCAAAATTTCGGCAAAGTTGCGCCCGGTACTAGCTGGATAGGTAAGCGTCAAACGCAGTTTTTTCATTGGATCGATAATAAACACCGATCGCACTGTTAAAGTATTGTTGGCGTTGGGGTGAATCATATCGTACAAATCAGAAACTTGGCGATCAGGATCGGCTAAAATCGGGAAGTTTAATTTAGTTCCCTGAGTTTCTTCAATATCTCCTACCCAGCCTTGGTGAGATTCAACACTATCAACGCTTAGGGCTAATGCTTTAACATTACGTTTGTCAAGTTCTGGCTTGAGATAAGCGACTTGTCCGAGTTCTGTAGTACAAACTGGGGTAAAGTCCGCCGGGTGAGAAAATAGCACTACCCAACTATCTCCTGCCCATTCGTAGAAATCAATATCGCCGTGAGTCGAAGCTTGTTTAAAGTTAGGGACAGTATCGCCTAATCTTAGCGCCATGAATTGTTACCTCTTTAAATCCTGTTGTTTACTTTAGGATCATGCCACAAAAGCCCGGTTTTCCGGTCGGATTGTAGATGATTTGAATAAAATTTTAATAAGCGGGTGCAGCCAACGCCGAAATAGTTACGCCCAAAATAGAGCCGATAATCACCTGAAAAGGTGTATGTCCAAGCAATTCTTTGAGTTTGTCTTCGTTAAATTCGTGGTCTTTGCTAAATAATTCGTCAATCATTTGATTGAGAATCCGCGCTTGCTTTCCGGCAGCTTGACGTACTCCGGCAGCATCATACATGACAATAGCAGCAAAAATAGTAGCGATCGCAAATTCGGGACTTGCCCACCCGGCGGTTTGTCCGACACCTGTAGCTAAAGAAGTCACTAGCGCCGAGTGAGCGCTAGGCATTCCGCCTGTAGTAACTAAAACGCGGACATTAAACTTGCGATTTTTAGCTAAGTCAATAACTAGCTTTGAAGCTTGAGCAATCAGACAAGTTATGACAGCAATGTATAGCACGCTGTTATTTAGAATGTCGCCAAAGTCCTGCATGGTGTTTTAAAAAAGATTGATTTTTAAGGTTAATGAGTGCGGCTAGTGATATAGTGTGCGATCGCAATTAATGGAATCGCTTTATCTCCAAATGGCTCTAATTGAGCTATAGCAGCAGTAATTAGCTGTTGTGCTTGATTTTGTGATTCTTCTATACCCCACAAGCTAGGATAAGTTACTTTCTGTGCTTGTAAATCTTTTCCGGCAGTTTTGCCTAATTGTTCTGGGGTCGCCGTAATATCCAAAATATCGTCAATAATTTGAAATGCCAAGCCGATATTTTGCGAGAAGTGAGATAGCCTTTGCAAGTCTGACTCTTGCATTCCTGCCAAAATTCCCCCACAAACAACACTAGATTCTAGTAATACTGCGGTTTTATGGTTGTGGATAAAATTTAAGGTTTCTAAAGAGACATCCGCTTTTCCCTCCGATTCTAAATCCACCACCTGACCTCCCACCAGTCCCGCCGCACTTACCGCCCTTCCTAGCTTTGCTATTACCTGTAAAACTTGCGCTGCTGGGACGTTTTGAGTATTAACGGCAACAAATTCAAAAGCATAAGCTAGTAACCCATCACCAGCCAAGATCGCAATATCTTCGCCATAGACTTTATGATTAGTCAATTTACCCCGGCGATAGTCGTCATTATCCATCGCTGGCAAGTCATCATGAATCAATGACATGGTATGAATCATCTCTAAAGCACACGCAGTAGGCATCGCCATCTCTAGCGTACCTCCAGCCATTTCGCAAGTAGCAAGGCAAAGAATCGGACGCAACCGCTTTCCACCCGCCAGTAAAGAGTAGCGCATTGCCTCGTATATCTTTTCTGGGTAGACAACACAAATCCCCTGGTCTAAAGCTGCTTCTACAAGGCTTTGATACTTTTGCAAATAAGCTGATAAATTAAACTGGGCTTTTTGTAAAGTCATTTGCAGATTATCCATTGCTACCATCGGTTGATTCCTCAAGCTGCTGTTATATCCGTAATAATTCTACGGGGATTTGGGCAACATAATTTAGGAAATTTTATGGTATTGGCGATAGCTAAGTACAGTATTTTGCAGCAATATCGCTCTAGTCATTGGGCCAATACCGCCGGGGACTGGGGTAAGGTAGGAAGCGACTTGTTGCACTGAGGCAAAATCTACATCTCCAACTAAACGACTTTTGCCTGTAGTCACATCTGTAACACTATTAATTCCCACATCGACCACCACCGCCCCCGGCTTCACCATTGAAGACGTAATTAATCCTACGCACCCTACGGCGGGGATAAGTATATCAGCTTGCTTACTAATAGATTCTAGGTCATGGGACTTGGAATGAGCCACCGTGACAGTAGCATCAGCTTCTAACAGCATCAGTGCTAAAGGTTTCCCTACTAAAATACTTCTACCGACAACAACAGCTTTTTTGCCCTTCAGTTTAATATTGTATTCCTGCAACAAGCGCATAACTCCGGCGGGTGTACAACTGCGTAAACCGGGTTCTCCTCTTAGCAATCGTCCTAAATTAAGCGGGTGCAATCCATCAACATCTTTGTTAGGCTCTATTTGGTGCAGCAGTGCAACCGCATCTAAGGGTTCTGGTAAAGGTAACTGTACCAAAATTCCGTCTACTCGTACATCTTGATTGAGCGCCTGAATTACTCTTTCTAATTCATCTTGGCTAGTATTGGCGGAGAAATGCTGACCAAAGGATGTAATTCCGACGTTTACACAGTCTCGCTCTTTATTTCGCACATAGGCAGCGCTCGCGGGGTTGTCGCCGACCATAATTACAGCTAAACCAGGACTACGCCCTATTTGCGGTGTCAAAGCTTTAATTTGGTCTAATAACTCTGTTTGTAGTTTTTGAGCTAAAGCCTTACCGTCTAGTAATTTAGCCGTTGTATTCATTAAGATTACACCTAGATTTTTAGATAAAACTATTTAATCAATTAACATCTTTTTTAACCGTTGCAAAGCTATTTTTATTTGAGATTAAAATATATTTATCTATATTTTGGATGTTGACAATAAAAATTTAACGTTGTACTCCTAATTTACTTATATATTTTTATATGAAAATTCAACCTATGAGAATGTTTTATCTACTTACTTTTAATCTTTTTATAGTCGGCGGCTTAATGAGTTGTAGTAGTTTAGGAAAATCTACTTTTAATGGCATCAATCTTAGAAATGTAACTGATATTAGCAATATCAAATCTCCCAACAATCAAGGAACAGTATATCTGCAAGGACAAGTAATTAATATTGTGCCACTATCAGAACCTTGGCAAGCTTATCAAATGAGAGACTCTAGCGGGACAATTTGGGCGATAACCAGTCAAAAAGGTTTGAAAATCACAGATAAGTTGTTAATTAAAGGTAATCTTCGTTACCAAAGCATTCCGGTAGCAACGGAAGAATTGGGCGACTTTTACGTTGAGGAACAAGAAAGAATTGAACATACCCCAGCATCACAGTTATGAACAATTCAATTGTACGAGTAGCGATCGCAATTCTCTACCAAGACGACAAATTTTTGATGCAGTTGCGCGACGATATCCCCAATATAGTTTATCCCGGACACTGGGGTTTATTTGGCGGACACTTAGAACCGGGTGAAATGCCAGAAATTGCGGTAAAACGAGAACTCTTAGAAGAAATTAGTTATACGCCACCAAACTTATTAGAATTTGGCTGTTATCCAGATGAAAAAGCTATTCGCCATGTTTATTATGCGCCGCTAACCGTAAAACTACATCAGTTAGTTTTATTAGAAGGTTGGGACATGGATTTTTTGACAATTGATAATATAAAACAAGGTAGCTATTATTCAAAAAAAGCTAAAGGTATATATCCATTAGTTCTTACTGCTCAAAAGATTTTATTGGATTTTATAGATAAAATAAGTAATGCTTAAGAAACTCATACTTAAAAACTGGAAAAGTTATCGTCATGCTGAACTATTCATCGATCCACTAACAGTTTTAATTGGTACAAATGCTAGTGGAAAATCAAACGCTCTTGATGGGTTAGAGTTTCTAAATAGAACTGCATTAGGGAAAGAGATTCAAGCAGCTTTATTAGGTAATGAAATACTTTCTGCTATTCGGGGTGGTGTAGAATGGGCAGCATTTAAACCTGAAAGCCAGTTTACATTAGAAGTATTAGTTCAAGGTAGCAATGAGCGGGTAGACTACTTCTACAGCATTACTGTAGAAACCAAACCTCGCGTTCAACTTTTAGCTGAGTCTCTAGTAAGAATTACAAAAAGACCAAAAACAGACAAAAATCCTCATAAAATTTCCTTGTTTCAAACGGATATATCCTCACCAGATAGTCCTAGTATAGTTGCACGACTTTACAATACGAAGAAGGGTAAGCCTAAAGAGGTAAGACGATCTAATTCTATACTAAGTCAGCTAACAGGTTTAGCTTCTATTTCTCAAGAAATTACTGAAGGTATCAGTATAGTTTCCCAAGTTTTACAAAACATTTTTATTCTAGATCCTATTCCTTCAAAAATGCGCTCTTATTCACCTTTATCTGACCATATACTTAGCGATGCTTCTAATATTGCTGGTATATTAGCAGCTTTAGAGGAACCAGAAAAAAGCCAAGTAGAAACAGAAATAACTAAATATGTGACAGATTTACCAGAACGAGATATTCAAAAAGTATGGGCAGAACCAGTAGGTAAATTTAATAGTGATGCAATGCTGTATTGTCAAGAAATGTGGGTGCAAAATCAAAAACCTACACTTATAGATGCGCGAGGGATGTCTGATGGAACGTTGAGATTTTTAGCAATTCTTACCACCCTATTAACACGAACAGAAAATAGTCAAGTAGTAATTGAAGAAGTAGACAATGGGCTTCATCCATCCCGTTCGGAGTTGCTGATAAAAATGCTTCGAGAAATAGGAGAACGCAGACAAATTGATATATTAATTACAACTCACAATCCAGCTTTATTAGATGCTTTAGGTTCAGAAATAGTACCTTTTGTAGTTGTAGCGCATCGGGATAGTGGAACGGGAGAAAGTAAGTTGACGCTGCTTGAAGATATTGAAAACTTACCTAAGTTAATGGCATCGGGAACCTTGGGTAAAATAACATCTCAAGGTTCTCTAGAAAAAAGCCTTTCTAGTGTTAATTAGCTACAACTATGAAGAAAGTGCTAATTATTGACACTTCTATTCTGTGTGTTTATTTAGAAGTTCCTGGAAAAGACACTTGTGGGTCTGACAAAGACCGATGGAATAAACAGCGCGTTGATGACTTATTAAAAAAAGAAATACAAAAATCAACAATATTTGTGCTTCCCTTAGCTGCAATTATAGAAACTGGCAATCACATCGCCCAAGCTGTAACAGAATACCGCTACAAAATAGCTCAAGATTTGGCTGAAATTATCCTCAAAACAGCAAAAGAAGAAACCCCCTGGGCAGCATTTACTGAACAATCAGTTCTTTGGGATATACAAGGACTAAAAAATTTAGCGATAGAATGGCCCGAACTAGCAGCGCAAAAAATTTCTATCGGCGATGCTACCATCAAATCTGTAGCCGATTACTACGCTAAAACGGGTTTAAAAGTAGAGATACTAACGGGCGATGCGGGACTGAAGGCTTACCAGCCAGTAACTCCAGTTTCAACTCCTCGCCGTCGGAGAAGTTAACACTTGATTTTTCACTAAAACTAACGATTAAATGAATTTTTATCCTGCCGCGATCGCCTGGCACAATGGTAAACTTGTCGAACGCGAACAAGCTGCCCCATCCATCGCTAGCCATTCTCTACATTTAGGTGTTGGCGTATTTGATGGCATTATGGCTTACTGCAATAGCGGTTTTTATTATATCCATCGCCTAGAAGCTCATTTAGACCGTTTGCGTCATGGCTCTTTGCAGATGGGATTAAAATTTGATTGGTCAAATAAGGAGCTAGAATCGGGACTATTGAGTTTATTAGAATCAATACCGCCGAATAATTACTACATCCGCCCCATTGTTTACCGTAGCGGAGCGTATCTAAACTTTAGCGATGATATGCCTGTAGATGTGACTATTTTGGCAGTAACTATCGCCCGTGACGAAGCTACACCCCTTACTTGTCATATTTCAAAATACGAGCGCGTTTCTAGCAAAGCAATTCCGGTAACGTGGAAGATATGCGGAACTTATGTAAATAGCTACCTTAGTCGCCGTGCTGCTCAAAGTGAAGGTTTTAATGATGCCATAATGCTTGATGGGGATGGTTTAATTACTGAAGCTACCGCCGCTAATATTTTTTTCTTGCAATCTAACGTCGTTGTTACACCTGCACTTAATGCTAATATTTTTCCTGGGATTACCCGCGCTACGTTGCTAGATATAGCTAAGTTGACAAATATTGAAGTAGTAGAGCGAGATATTTTACCTAATGAATTAGGAAGCTTTGAGGGCGCTTTTTTAGCTGCAACCATGATGGAATTGAAGCCAGTAGCCAGCATTGACAACCATAAATACGATACCTGTAACCATCCACTGTTTAAGCATTTTTTGCAAGAATTTCGCCAAATTACCCACCAAAAGCCCACAAGTCTTAGTTAACTGTTTAACAAATCCTTTCTTTTCGGTCGCGTAAGCGCCACAGCAATTAAATCCATGCGATAAAGTCAATATTGAGCAATCTGCAACCTCTAGTCATGAACGTTTCCTACTCTCCATCATCGCCAGACTCTAATCAAGGCAAACTAACAATGCCTAACGCCGATTATCGAGAGTTAGAGCGGAAAAAACTTAGCCCGATGATGCAGCATTATGTTGAAGTCAAAGAGCAGTATCCTCACGCGCTGCTATTGTACCGAGTTGGCGATTTTTTTGAAGTATTTTTTCAAGATGCTTGCACGGTTTCCGAGCAATTAGAGCTAGTTTTAACTAGCATTCAAGCAGGTAAAGAAATCGGACGAGTACCAATGTCTGGCGTACCTCACCATGCCATAGACCGCTATTGTGCCATGTTAGTTGAAAAAGGATTTGCGATCGCAATTTGCGACCAAGTAGAAGATGCCTCTGTAGCGGCGGCGCAAAATCGCCAAGTAAAGCGCGAAGTAACAAAGGTAATAACTCCTGGTACATTATTAGACGAAGGAATGCTCAATGCTCGGCGCAACAACTTTCTCGCCGCCGTTGTCATTGCTGGAGAACATTGGGGTTTAGCTTACGCAGATATCTCAACGGGGGAATTTCTCACAACTCAATCAAGCAGTTTAGAGCATTTAACTCAAGAATTAATGCGTTTGCAGCCGTCAGAAGTTTTAGTTCCCACTAATGCCCCCGATTTGGGTAGTTTATTACGCCCAGGGGAGAAGTCCGCACACTTGCCTAGCTGCTTGCCTAGCTCGTTTTGCTACGCCCTGCGTAGTCAAACCCCTTTTACACAACCCGAAGCTCGAAGTCGGCTATTGCAGCGCTTTAAAATGCGTAGTTTAGAAGGAATTGGCGCGGAACACTTACCTTTAGCAGTACGGGCGGCGGGAGGAATGCTGGAATACCTAGAAGCTACCCAAAAAGAAAACCCTGTAGCACTCCAATTATTGCGGACTTATACGATCACAGACTTTTTGATTGTTGATAGCCAAAGTCGTCGCAATTTAGAAATTACTCAAACTGTCCGCGATGGGATTTTACATGGTTCTTTGCTGTGGGCAATTGATAAAACCAGTACAGCAATGGGTGGTAGAGCTTTGCGGCGTTGGTTTTTGCAACCATTGTTAGATCTTAAAGGTATTAAAGCGCGCCAAGATACCATTCAAGAATTAGTCGAAGATACGGCGCTGCGTCACGATTTAAGGCAACTATTGCGGCAAATTTATGACTTAGAAAGGTTAACCGGACGCGCGAGTTCGGGAAGTGCCAACGCGCGAGATTTAGTATCTTTAGCAGATTCTTTATTAAAACTACCGGAAATAGCTCGGTTAGTAGAAAATGCCAAATCGCCTTATCTGAAAGCTTTGCAAAAAGTACCGCCAATATTAGAGCAATTAGGGCATCAAATTCGCGCTCACTTAGTAGAGTCTCCCCCTTTGTATCTTACAGACGGTGGTTTGATTCGCAGTGGCATCAATTCTCAGCTTGATGAGTTGCGCCTCACGGTTGAACAAGACAAACTATGGATTGCCAACTTAGAAGTTGAAGAAAAAGCAAGTACGGGAATCCCTACACTTAAGGTCGGATTTAACAAAACCTTTGGTTACTACATTAGCATTTCTCGCTCTCGCGCTGACCAAGTTCCGGCTCACTATATCCGCAAGCAAACTCTTACCAATGAGGAGCGGTATATTACGCCAGATTTAAAAGAAAAAGAAGCGCGAATTTTGACGGCAAAAGATGACCTTAATCGCCTAGAATACGAGGTTTTTTCGCTTTTACGTCAAGAAGTTGGGGAAAGTGCGGAGATTATTCGCAATACTTCTCGCGCGGTAGCGGCGGCGGATGTATTATGTGGTTTTGCTGAAGTAGCGGTTTATCAAGGCTACTGTCGTCCGCAAATGGTAGAAGGGCGAGAAATTAGCATTATTGATGGTCGTCATCCTGTAGTTGAGCAATCAATACCATCAGGTTTTTTTGTGCCAAATTCGACAATGCTAGGATGGGAAGCAAATAGCCAAGAAGTTCTAGAAAAGCCGGATTTGGTGATTTTAACTGGGCCAAATGCCAGTGGCAAAAGCTGTTATTTACGGCAACTAGGATTAATTCAGTTAATGGCTCAAGTAGGTTGCTTTGTTCCGGCAAAACAGGCAATACTCGGAATATGCGATCGCATTTTTACTCGTGTAGGCGCAGTAGATGATTTAGCTACCGGGCAATCTACTTTTATGGTAGAGATGAACGAAACGGCTAATATCCTCAATCATGCTACGTCTAAGTCGCTGGTACTATTAGATGAAATTGGGCGCGGTACGGCAACCTTTGACGGACTTTCGATTGCTTGGGCAGTGGCGGAGTATTTGGCACAAGAAATTAAACCAAGAACTATTTTTGCTACTCATTACCACGAGATGAATGAATTAGCCTCAATGCTGCCAAATGTCGCTAATTATCAAGTGACAGTCAAGGAATTACCCGACCAGATTATATTTTTGCACCAAGTTCAACCGGGTGGCGCAGATAAGTCTTATGGCATAGAAGCGGGAAGATTGGCGGGTTTACCGCCAACAGTGATTGTCCGCGCCAAGGAAGTAATGGGACAGATTGAAAAGCATAGTAAAATTGCCATCGGACTAAGAACACAAATTAACGAGTTGTAAAGAAGTGGCAGAGGTTGCGATCGCCTAGTTAAAATGGCATAAGTCAAAAGAAATAGTCACCGTTGTTACACTTGATTACAGATTAGGTAATACGCAAAAGCAACGTGATAATTTCTAATCTGGTAAAAATTAACCATTTTGAGGAGAACATCGCTCGTGGCAATTCAACACCAAGCACTACCATCTAACGATTTAACTCGTGAAGATTTCAGCGAATATGTTGCTCATCTGCAATTGCATATGGCTTTGCAAGCACGAAACTTAGTCCCCACCTTCAACAAAACTGCGGGAGATAGCCGCGAACAATTACTACATCAAACCCAAGCAAATTTTGAAAAATTAGTATCCCGTCAAGCACTCTAAGTAATGTATTTAGACCTGGCAACTCCTGTCAGTTCCTTTTGTCAGGTCTAATCTTAAAATCGCTCTTTAGATTAGCGGCATAAACACAGAAAGTCGTTAAAATATTGATGCAGCACATTAACTAACTTTAGGCTGGATTCCAACCAGACGAATCATGACTTCCGTACTTCCTCAAAATCTAAACGTTGTTATTCGCACGGTTCAACGCCGGGATATAGAAGGAATTGAGCGTCTCTGTACCGAATCGTTCGTGTCAGATAAGCCAATAGTAGCTACACAGAATCAATTAAAATTACTGCGTCGCTGGTATGGCTTGCTAAAGTTTTTAAATTTGTTTCCCAACCCCCTGCAATACCATTTTTGCATCTATGTCGCCGAGCAGGCCAAGCGCGTCCAAGGGACAATTCAAATCTCGCCTTGCAACCGCACTCGCAGCACTTGGCGGGTAGAAAGATTATTAGTAGATGCTCAATCGGGCGCTCAAGGCGTTGGTTCAGCGCTACTACGCCACTGTTTTGAAATGGTAGGCGAAGCTAGAACTTGGTTATTGGAAGTTGATATTAACGATAGAGATTCCTTAGCTGTTTATCGTCAAAATGGCTTTCAAACTTTAGCTCAACAAACTTACTGGGAAATTACCCCTAGTTTGTTGCAAGAATTGGCGTTGCGCGAACCCGATTTGCCGAATCTTTTGCCTGTAAGCAATGCCGATGCTCAATTACTATATCAACTAGATACCGCCTCAATGCCGCCTTTGGTGCGTCAAGTATTTGACCGCAATGCGGACGACTTTAAGACTAGCTTGTTAGGTGGCATTGTTCAAGGTTTCCAACAGTGGTTAAATAAGCTTGAAGTAGTTAGTGGCTACGTTTTTGAACCCCAACGCAAAGCCGCCATTGGCTACTTTCAAATTCGGATGTGTCGCCAAGGTACGCAGCCTCACGTAGCTACTCTTACTGTTCATCCCGCCTATACTTGGCTGTACCCAGAGTTATTGTCGCAACTCGCTCGAATTGCTCAAGATTTGCCACCTCAATCTTTGCAATTAGCCTCGGCGGACTACCAACAAGAAAGAGAAGATTATTTAGAGCAAATTGGCGCTAAAAGATTAGAACATACTCTGATGATGTCTCGCTCGGTATACCACAAGCTGCGCGAGTCTAAATTTGCCTCTTTAGAGGGATTGCAATGGTCAGAAATGTTGCAAGGATTTCAACCAGCCCGTAAACCAGTAGCCGGGGGAATGTCTTGGATTGGACAATCCAAACAGCAATTGTCGCCGATAGAAGTAACTAGCGAAACTGCTAACTTAACATCAGAATCTGGCAGTTATTCAAATGTAGAACCTTTGCCACTATCAGAATTAGGCAACCAGTAACCACTTTAAACCCATGTTACCGAGGATTTCTGCCCTGGGCTTAGATATTGGCAAAAAGCGCATTGGCGTTGCTGGCTGCGACGGTACGGGCTTAATTGCTACAGGTTTAACTACTATTGAGCGGCAAACTTTTACTTTAGATGTAGCTCAGTTTCAAAAACTGGTGCAAGAGCGCAACGCTCAAATTTTGGTAGTTGGTTTACCTTATACAATGAAGGGTGAACTAGGTTATCAGGCTAAACAAGTACAAAAACTAGCATCAAAACTTGCCCAGGTTTTAAGCCTGCCAATGGAATACATAGATGAGCGTCTGACTTCGGTAGAAGCCGAGCAATTAATTAATTTAGAAAAAAAATCTACGCAGTTTATCGAAAAAGGGCTAATTGATCGCAAAGCCGCCGCAATTATCTTACAACGCTGGCTAGACTTAAGACGCAGTAGTAAACCTTTGCAGGTGGAGACTCCCTTTAGTTAACTTAATTGTCGTTAAGTTCGCATCCCGTGATATCCTGAAAGCTGACAAATAGTACCTAAGAAACGCGCAAGTAATTTAGGTGCTGTTAATAACAAATTGACAGTCCCCCATCGTCTATGTTTCCATCCTCTGAAGAAAACGATCCATCCCCAACAGCTTCCATCACCCTTACTGATGAAACTGGGCGAAGTCTTCCCTGTTATATCGAGCGATCGCTATTTGTTGGGGATATAGAATATGTATTGCTACTCCCGGAAGACTCAGCCATCGAAATTTTTGCTTGGCAGGGTGAAGGAGATGAGGAAGAAGCTGTACCAATTGAAGATGACGAAACCATTGACCAAATCTTTGCTACAGCCGAAGCTGTGCTAGCGGAACAAAACTTGCTCCTCCGGCGCACGGCTTTCGCGCTTACCGTTGCTGGCGAACTTCCCCCGGTAGAAGATGCGGAGCTATTTACCTTAGAAAGTGAAGAAGAAGGCTCAGAATTAGATCCTGAACAGTTACAATTGCTATCAAATTTTTATCATCAAGAGCAAGAATACTCAATTTATACTCCTCTCGACCCCTTGCTCTTTTTCGCCAAAATGACCCCCACCGGAAAGCCAGAACTACTTTCTCAAGAAGAATTTAATAAAATTCAGCCGCTACTAGAGGAGCAGCTATTTGACGAGATGGATTAATCGAGCTTGCAAATGTCGTTACTTAGGCAGTTAAATAAAAATGAAAGTAATGCAAAAAGCTTTCAAGTGGTTCATAGTGTTACTCGTCCCAGCCTTGGGAATCGGTACTTGGCTGGGGTGGAATTGGTGGAATGGGGCAATTTCCCCTACCAAACACGATCAAGTAACTTCTATTCAAGTTAAACCAGGAACTGCGGCGCAACAAATTGGTCAACAGTTGGAAGAAGCGGGAATAATTCGTTCTAGCCAAGCTTGGAGTTTGTGGGCGCGGTATTTGCAAAAACAAGAACCGAGTGGAGGTTTTAAAGCTGGGAATTATGTTATTGTTCCCAACCAATCCTTACCCGTTGTTGCCGCGCAAATCTGGAGGGGTGAAGTTGTAGAACTAAGTTTTACAATTCCTGAAGGTTGGTCTTTGCAGCAAATGGGAGCATACTTTGAAAAACAAGGCTTTTTTTCTGCCAAAGAGTTTTTGAGCGAAACAAGGAAAATTCCTAAAAGCGAATACCCCTGGCTACCTGCTAACTTGCCTCACTTGGAAGGGTTTTTGTATCCCGATACTTACAAATTAAATGGCGATAGCGTTACCCCCGATGTTGTTGTTAGGCAGATGCTGAACCAATTTCAAGTTGTAGCTTTGCCAGTTTACGAACAAGGCAAAAGTAAAACAGATTTAAACTTGTTAGAGTGGGTAACTTTGGGAAGTATTGTCGAAAAAGAATCTGTAGTTCCCCAGGAGCGATCGCGCATTGCTGGAGTATTTGCTTCTAGGTTGCGTAAAGGTATGCTATTGCAAACCGATCCGACGGTAGAGTACGCCCTTAATATTCGCCAAACTAAAGAAAAACCATTGACTTTTGCTCAAATCAAAGTAGCAAGTCCTTACAATACCTACGTTAATCCTGGATTGCCGCCTACCCCTATAGCAAGCCCTGGTGTTGCTAGTTTGAAAGCTGCACTTAACCCTGAAGAGACTCCTTATCTTTACTTTGTTGCCCGTTACGATGGTACTCATGTATTTAGCAAAACTTTAAGTGAACATACTGCCGCCCAAGTAGCTATTCGCCGACAAGTTTCAGCCCAATAAACTCTATTTAAAACTAACTATGGCATGGAATGAATACTTACAGCCAGACTTGAATCTGCAAAGCTCGATTTTAAGTTTGACTCCCGACATCATCAAGCAACATCAACTGAAAGGGTTGGTTTTAGATGTAGATGAAACTCTTGTCCCCACAAAAACAACCTCCGCCTCCCCAGAATTAAGAGAGTGGGTAAAAAGTATTAGCGACACAACTAAGCTATGGCTAGTAAGTAACAACCTTAGCGATGTGCGGATTGGTGGTATTGCTCGTTCTTTGGATTTGCCTTACATTTTAGGTGCGGTCAAACCTTCGGTGCGTAAGTTGCGACAAGCGGTTACGGCAATGGATTTACCTGTAGCCCAAATTGCTATGGTAGGCGATCGCTTGTTTACCGACGTTATCGCCGGGAATCGGTTGGGAATGTTCACTATTTTAGTAGATCCTATGCTCGATCCGGGCGAGGCGGTGCGCTCCTATCCCGTGCGTAATTTTGAAGTATTAGTGTCTAAATTTTTGGGCGCAACCATTGTAGCGAAACAAAAAGCAACAAAATAGGATAGAAATTAGCAAATCTAAAGAAAATATTACAACTAGCTCATTTTCAAAAAATATCTGTAATGATAGATACAGTTGAAAGAGAGTCAGCCTTATAAAGACTCTAACCATAAATACTACTAAATATTTTCGTAAAGCGTCAGCCTCACTATAGAGGAACTGGCGCTTTACAATTTTTTTATAGAAAATGTCTCAAACCATAGTTATAAAAATTGGCACTTCTAGCCTGACTCAACCGCAAACCGGGCAGCTTGCTCTATCGACAATCGCTACATTGGTAGAAGTTTTAAGTCAGTTGCGGCAGCAAGGTCATAGGGTAATTTTGGTATCTTCAGGAGCGGTGGGGGTAGGTTGTGCGCGGTTGGGATTGACGGAAAGACCCAAAGAAGTTGCCCTCAAGCAAGCGGTAGCCGCCGTAGGTCAAGGGCGATTGATGCGAGTGTACGACGATTTATTTAACATTCTCGGTCAGCCCATTGCTCAAGTGTTACTAACTCGCGGTGACTTAGTAGCACGAAGTCGTTATATGAATATCTATCGTACCTTTGCAGAGTTACTTAAATTGGGTGTAATTCCGGTAGTTAATGAAAATGACACTGTAGCAGTAGAAGAATTGAAGTTTGGCGATAATGATACATTGTCTGCTCTAGTTGCAAGTTTGGTAGAAGCAGACTGGCTATTTTTGTTAACCGATATCGATCGCCTTTATTCTGCCGATCCGCGCTCTTTTCCTGACGCTCAACCAATTTCTTTAGTTAAAAACATCAACGAATTAGCCGAGCAAGTACAAAAGAGCGATCGCCCATCAAAATGGGGTACGGGGGGAATGACAACAAAAATTGCCGCCGCTCGGATTGCTACCACAGCCGGGGTGCGGACAGTGATTACTCAAGGCAATCCGCACAATATTCAAAGAATTTTGCAGGGAGAAGCTTTAGGAACAGAGTTTGAACCCCAAAAAGAGCCAAATAAGGCGCGTAAACGTTGGATTGCTTACGGTTTAGTACCAATGGGAAAATTAACCTTAGATCCAGGCGCAGTTAAAGCCATTGCTCAAGAAAGAAAGTCTTTACTGGCGGCGGGAATTACTGCTATTGCTGGAGAATTTGAAAGTCAAGAAGCGGTAGAGTTGTGCGATCTAAATGGTTTAGCGATCGCACGAGGGATTGTTAATTACAACCGCAGCGAACTCCAACAGATTTTAGGGAGACATTCAAGCGAAATATCGGCGATTTTGGGCTATGCGGCGGCGGAAACTGTAGTTCACCGCGATAACTTGGTGCTAACTTAAGATGGCTAAAGAGAGCTAACAAAATTAGGAATTATTTAAATGACGGCTATTAATATTACTGTTCCCGCCACTACTGCAAACTTAGGGGCAGGTTTTGATTGTATCGGCGCTGCTTTAACTTTGTACAACCAATTCAAATTTACTTCTATTGATTCGGGCTTTAGCATCTCTGTTAGTGGTTTAGAAGCGCCAAAAGTCAGCACTGACGACAGCAATCTAGCCTATCAATCTTTTGTCAAGTTTTATCAACATAGAGGCGAAAAGACTCCTCCCGTACACATTGAAATTAAGCTGGAAGTTCCTCTATCAAGGGGTTTGGGTAGCTCGGCAACGGCGATTGTCGGCGGGTTAATGGGGGCAAATCACTTAGCGGGGTTGCCTTTGAATCTAGAGGAAATTATGGAGATGGCGATCGCTATTGAAGGTCATCCAGATAATGTAGTTCCCGCCTTACTTGGTGGCTGTCGGTTAGCAGCTAGTGGGGATAATTGGGCAATTTGCGATGTACCTTGGCATGAATCTATTATTCCTGTCGTCGCTATCCCAGATTTTGAGCTTTCGACCGCAGAAGCACGGCGAGTTTTGCCCAATCAAGTAAGTCGCGCTGATGCGATTTTTAACACGGCGCATTTGGGTTTATTAATTCGCGCTTTGCAAACTGGGCGCGCTGATTGGCTCAAGGTAGCGTTGCAAGACAGGTTGCATCAACCTTATCGTCAAGGGCTGATTCATGGCTTTGAAGTGGTACAAATCGCCGCTCTAGAGGCGGGTGCGTTGGGTTTGGTTATTAGTGGTGCAGGCCCAACCCTACTCGCTTTGGTGGATAAAATTCAGGCGGCGAATGTAGAAAGGGCGATCGCATTAGCTTGGCAAAGTGTGGGGATTGAGGCAATTGTGCGATCGCTCTTTCTTGATTCTCAAGGTGCTAGGGCTGATTGCGCTGGATAACAAATTGGTAATAGCGTGGATGCAGAAATCATTGACAGCCTTTCACCGAACTGTTAAGAAGTTTATTATTATCAGTGAGGATAAGAACAGACTTTATATTTGTAGCCTTACCTAGGCAAGATGTTTGGTCATAAGAAATGGCGCTAGGATAATTTTCCAGTTATCTACTTTTCAATCTCTTCAAACTCTTACCTAATGAAATTTTTACCCCCCTTACTAATTGCGCCGATTGTTGCCTTAGTCTGTTCAACCTCAGCTTTTGCCAAGGTGCAAACCCAAGTTGTTGAATACAAGCACGGAAACACCGTACTACAAGGCTATTTAGCCTACGATGACGCAATCAAAGGGCAACGTCCGGGAGTGATGGTTGTGCATGAATGGACGGGCTTAGGCTCTTATGTTAAGAAGCGTTCTGAGCAATTAGCAAGCCTTGGCTACGTTGCTTTTGCCGTTGATATGTATGGTAAAGGTATTAGACCTACTAATCCCAAGGATGCTGCTACCCAAGCTACTATATACAAGTCTAACCGCCAACTGATGCGCGATCGCGCGGCGGCAGGATTGAAAGTATTACAAGATAACAAACTTACCGACAAAAATCGCATTGCTACTATTGGCTACTGTTTTGGTGGTACTACAGTTTTAGAACTCGCGCGAAGCGGTGCAAATGTTGCAGGTGTAGTTAGCTTTCACGGCAACTTAGACACGCCCAACCTCAAAGATGCTACAAAGATCAAGAGTAAGGTTTTAGTTTTACACGGTGCGGACGACCCTTTAGTTCCCAAAGCCCAGGTTGATACTTTTGAAAACGAGATGCGTCAAGCAAGAGTAGATTGGCAATTAACAGAGTACGGAGGCGCGGTACACAGTTTTACTAATCCTGAAGCTGGTAACGATGTCTCAAAAGGTGTAGCTTACAACGCTACCGCCGATAGACGCTCTTTTGCAGATATGCAGCAGTTTTTCGCCGAACTGTTTGCAGTTAAGAAACCTAAATAAATAATATTAAGGGCGATCGCGTACATTTAAAATAGCGATCGCTTTATCCTTTACTTTTTGGACAAAATTATCCACACCGCATGAATGATTCCAGGTATATAGCCAAAAAGTTAGTATTCTCCCTTGTAGCCTACCATGCCATCAGGCGATCGCAGCTACTATATTACTTTTTCAATATGTCACAAATTGGCAAAGGCGACATCTTTATAGAGATAGATTGAATAAGCTATCATCCGCCACTAATTTTAGCTTTATAACCCAACTGCGTCAAAATCTGTAAAAGCTTTTGGGTATGTTCTCCCTGAATTTCAATTTCATTTTCTTTGACTGTTCCCCCCGTACCGCACTGACTTTTCAGCTTTTTCACAAGTTCAAGTAAAGTTTCATTTTTAGCTTTAAAACCAGTAATTACAGTAACAGTTTTGCCTTTACGTCCTTTGCGGGAAGCTTGGATTCTGACATCTTGCTCTGAAGCTGGTAAATCGGGAACACCCCTTGCTAAAGCTGGATTATTATCGCCAAACTCTTGATAAACAAAACGGGTTTGACTAGATTTAGTTGAGTCAGAATTGCGACTAGGTGATGCCATAAAAATAATTAAGCCGATTAGCCTATCTATCCTAACTTGTGCAAGCTCCATCGCCGCCAGAATACCACAGCAGCGCTACCATTTATAATTAAAACTATACCCAAACTTCTAATACTTATTTTTACTGTTGCTCAAAGTTCTCAAACTAATTAATAATGCGAAAACTTTTGCCAGGAATGCTATTTACTATGCTTACTCTCTCTAGCTGCGCTATTCCTTTAAACGTAGATATCGGCTTACCACCGTCGGAAACTATCGCCGCTTCTCCAGTAAAACCCCCTTCAGTTATGGAAAAATCTATTCATCAACAAATCAATCAATATCGTCAGTCGCGCAAATTGCAGCCTTTAACCCTTGACTCGCGGATTAGCGCTCAAGCAAAAATTCACAGTCAAAATATGGCAAGTGGTAAAGTACCTTTTAGCCATCAAGGATTTGAGCAGCGCGTCTCTATTATCCGTCGCCAAATTCCCTACCAAGCGGTGGCGGAAAATGTTGCTTTCAACCAAGGTTATTCTAACCCCGCCGAGCAAGCTGTTGATGGTTGGATTAAAAGTGATGGTCATAGAGTTAATATTGAAGGTCAATATAACTTAACGGGTATCGGCATTGTCAAAAATGCCAAGAATGAATATTATTTTACTCAGCTATTTATTAACCGCCGCTAATACAATGCAACTACCAGATTTTCAAGTATGCGATCGCGATCTTAGCGACAACACACTATCGCAGTATTTAACCTCTGAAGCTGTTGCCATAGATACTGAAACTATGGGATTATTGCCCACGCGCGATCGCCTATGTTTAGTACAAATATGCGATGCTCAAGGTATAGTAACGGTAGTCCGCATTGCCAAAAATCAAGCCGATGCCCCCAATTTAAAACAATTATTAGAAAATATTAATGTTGTTAAAGTATTTCATTTTGCCCGGTTTGATTTAGCAACTTTACGCCAATATTTGCATATTCTAGCAAACCCTGTATTTTGTACAAAAATTGCTAGTAAATTAGCTAGAACTTACACTAATCGACACGGTTTAAAAGATTTAATTCAAGAATTAGAAAACGTAGAATTAGATAAAAGCGCTCAAAGTTCTGATTGGGGAAATGCGGCAAACTTATCAGATAAGCAACTAAATTATGCGTCTAATGATGTGCGTTATCTCCTAAGTGCTAGACAAAAATTAATCACCATGCTAGAACGCGAAGAAAGATTAGAGCTTGCCAATAAATGCTTTGAAGCTCTGCCAACTATGGTTAGTTTAGACTTATTACAATTCAAAGACTTATTTGAGCATTAATAAATGGTTACTAAAAAGATAATTTGTTTGTAAAAGCCAATTATATATCGTTAGACTGATGCGAACAACTGCAAAACATTAAAGAATCATGAGGCAATGATTGCAGCCTTTAATCTGCGATCAAACTTGGTCAATCAATTTAAGCATGGTAGGAGTATTTAATATGAAGCGTGTAACTTATTGGCTGCAAAGCATTAAAATAAAGCAGATTATAACAGTGTTTCTGGTAGGGTTAACTTTTTTAATTGGTAGTGCCTTTGACATTCACGGCAATCAATTACAAGCTCAAGCAGAAGCCGTAACACCCGAAGCAACTCAGTACAAAGTAGAGGGTAAAAGTGACGGAGAAGTTAAAGTAGATAGAATCAAAGATAATGCCGAAAAATCTGCAAAACTGCTCCAAGACGAAGGACTAAACATTAAAAATAGAGCCGCCGAAGGTAAAGGCAAAAATATATTTGAAAATATAAAAGATAAACTCAATCTTGACGAACCAATCGATCCAGGCACAAAAAAAGCTGGAGAGCAATTGAAAGAAGCAGCAGAAGATATAGTTAAAGCTCCTCAAAAAGCTTTAAATGATATTAGCAAGTAACCTAAAATAGAATTTTTAAAAACAATCCCTTCTAAGTTTAGGAGGGATTGTTTTATGGAATCTGTTAGACTTATTGAATTATTGAAATCAGTTTTTTATCCCACTTAATGGAAATTGAAGCTATAAAGCTTGCTAAAGGCCTCAAGGGTCAATAAGTAAATACACTTTTAAGTGCAAAAGCGGTGGGTGTACTTGCTTTCAAAACAAACTTGCTCAAATTAAGCTTGCAATGCTGAGTTTATAGAAAAATTTAGCGATCACTCTTGATTGCTTTAGCACAATTGCCGCCCTAAAGTTTAACCTATCAAACATTTTCTAATTTACAAAATTACATACATAAACTTCCTTTGTTCCGACCTTAGAGGGAGTTAGGGCAAAGAGCCAACAATATATATAAGAGATGGAGCTACATATAAGTAGCCAAACAGTAGTTAGCAATTGAGGTTTATAAAACCATTTTATAAACGCCGAACGCTTAGTACGCAAATCGTTGTGTAAAAAGAACTAATTACTTTAAGTTAGCAAAGAAGGAAAGATATGGATTTGAGTACAATTACTCCGTTATATAGCCAATACTTGGGAGTAACGAGAGTTGTGGAAACGCAAGTAAGCACTATACCCCAGACTGTAGCTTTATTTTCAGCACCGCAGTTTTTAGTAGCATTGGTTGCCGGGGTCTTAATGGCTTTTGCTTTCCAACTACTATTAACCAACTTCTCTGTTGCCTTTGGCATTTCAGCCATAGGAGGATCATCTAATTCATCTAATTCTGATGAATCGGAAAGTTTGGGTAGCACTATTCGCAAAATAGAAACGGCGGTTGGTCTTTGGACTTTAATCACCGTTAGTATTGCTTTATTTATCGCTTGTTTTTTAGCAGTAAAACTGAGCTTAGTTAGCAGTGCAGTTTTAGGCGCAATTACAGCTATTGTTATTTGGTCTACTTACTTTTCGTTGCTAGTTTGGGTAGGTTCAACTACCGTAGGTTCATTAATTGGATCGGTTGTAACTACGGCTACATCAGGCTTTCAAGGATTGATGGGAACTGCCGCTACCGCTATGGGTGCAAGCGCCGCTTCATCGCAATTAGTTTCAACAGCCGAATCTATTACCGCCGCAGTGCGCCGCGAATTGACTTCGGGAATTGACCCCAACAGCATCCGCGATACTTTGCAAAGTTCTTTAAGCAATCTGCAATTACCTAAGCTAGATGTAGAGGAAATTCGCAGCCAGTTTGAAAAAATACTTAGCACCTCAGATTTGCAAAGCCTAGCAGGAAATGAAGGCTTAAATATTGATCGTCAAACGCTAGTAGATTTAGTTAGCAGCCGTACCGACTTTTCTAAGCAAGATATTACTAAAGTTGTCGATCAACTAGAAGGTGCTTGGAAAAATGTAGTTGGTCAGCCACAACAAGATCCGCAAACGCAGATTCAGAAATTTTTACAGTCTGCAACTCCCGAAGAATTGACTTCTGCTGATTTAGCCGGACAACTCCAAAAGCTGGTCACCGCAAGTCAAAGTAACGGACAAAAAAGCGGCGGAATAATGAGCCAAGCCTTGCAACTAGGAGCAAGTTCATTGCTGGGAACAGTTCTAAAAAGAACAGATTTGTCCGATTTGGATATAGAAAAAATTTCCGGTCAATTACAGCAGTTGACAGGTAAAGCGACGGAACAAGTTAGTAAAGTTGGTGCTGCGGTAGCTGAAAAAGTACCTAAACTAGGTTTCAACACTATCAAAGCCGATGTAGATCATTACTTACAAGATTCTTATGCTTGGCATTTAAACCGCGAGACAATTAAAAGTGAGTTTAAAGATGTCATCTACGATCCCGAAGCCGACCCAGCAACGGTAAAAAGACATTTAGAGCAAATAGATAAAGAGTATTTTACTCAACAATTAACTGCTCGTGGCGACTTGTTACCAGCCAAAATTACCGAAGTCGCCGAACAACTAGAGAGTATTCGCACTGAAGTTTTAGGTAGTTTGCAAGACGCACCCCAGCAAGGCGAAACAAAAGATATTCGCGCTTCGGTGGAAGATTATCTGAGTAAAACCGGGAAAGAAGAACTAAATCCTGAAGGGATTAAACAAAACTTCCAGAAACTATTAGAAGATCCGCAAGCAGGATTTGAGGCGCTGCGCGATCGCCTGAGTCAATTTGACCGCGATACCTTTGTCCAACTTCTCAGCCAGCGTCAAGACATCAGCAGCGAGGAAGCAGAGGGGATAGTTAGCCAGTTAGAAACCTCCCGCGATGGTGTTGTAAACCGAGCTAAAGAAGTCCAAGAACAAGCTAAAGCTAAAGCTACCGAGGTACGGACTAAAGTTGAAGAATATCTCCGCAATACTAATAAGGAAGAATTAAACCCTGAAGGTATTAAGCGCGATTTTCAAACCCTTTTTGCCGATCCACAAGCTGGACTTAGCGTACTTGGGGAAAGATTGAGCCAGTTTGACCGCGATACATTGGTACAACTGCTTAGTCAGCGTCAAGACTTGAGCGAGGAGCAAATTAACCAAACCCTCGACCAAATAGAATCAGTACGCAGTAACATTTTACAAGCACCACAAAAACTAGCCGGAGCGGCTCAAGAACAGTACGAGCAAACTACAACAAAAATTGCTGAATACCTCCGCAATACCAACTTAGAAGAACTTGATCCTGAAGGAATCAAGCGCGATTTAACTAAATTGCTTGAAGATCCAAAACAAGGTGCTTCCGCATTGCGGGAAAGATTATCGCAAGTAGACAGAGAAACCTTAGTAAAACTCCTCAGCCAACGCCAAGACTTGAGCGAGGAGCAAGTTAACAAAACAATTGACCAATTGCAAGCCGGAATTAGCAGCATTGTTAAAGCGCCGCGTCGGTTAGCAACTCGCGCCACACAAAAGGTTGTAGATTTTGAAGCTAATCTCGAAAGCTATTTACGAAATACTAATAAAGACGAACTAAACCCAGACGACATTAAACGCGATTTGCAACTACTGCTCAACGATCCGCGCTCTGGTTTGGGAAGCATAGGCGATCGCTTATCTAAATTTGATCGCTCTACTCTAGTATCGTTACTATCCCAACGAGAAGATATTAGCGAAGAAGAAGCAAACCGGATCGCCGACCAAGTAGAATCAGTCCGCAACTCAATTGTGGAACAAGCGCAAAAAATCCAGCAAACTGTAACCTCAGCCGTTGAAGGGGTATTGGGTAATGTCCGTAATTACCTAAACTCTTTAGAACGTCCTGAGTTAAATTACGAGGGTTTGCAGCAAGACTTTAGTAAAGTATTTGACGATCCCCAAGCTGGATTTAGCGCCTTGCGCGAAAGATTGAGCCAATTTGACCGCGAAACCTTAGTCGCTGTGCTTAGTTCCCGCGAAGACATTTCCGAAGCTGATGCTAACCGGATTATTGCTCAAATAGAAGGAACTAGAGACAAAGTATTGCAACAAGGCGAGCGCATTCAAAAAGAAACGCAAAGACGCTTAGACGCAATCAAGCAGCAAGCGCTTAAGCAAGCAGACGAAACTAAAAAAGCCGCTTCAGGTGCAGCTTGGTGGTTATTTAGTACCGCACTGACATCATTAGTTGCAAGTGCGATCGCCGGAATCTTAGCCGTAAAAAATCTAGTTGGCTAAAGCCTGTATTATTTAAAAACTTTAAAGCCTCCCTAACCGGAGGCTTTTTTTTGTATTTCAAAACCGAGTAATGAGTAATAAGTGATAAATAATTAAGCAGCTTCCAATCCCCAATTACCAATTCCCAATTCCCAAAACTATGGAAGATTCTCGCCAAGATGCTCTGATTGCTCTAAGTGCCGTTCATAAAGGAGCCTATGCTGATGTCGCTTTGGAGCGAGTATTGAGTAAAAATGACCTAGATCCAAGAAGTCGCGGTTTAGTAACCGAGCTTGTCTACGGTAGCGTTCGGAGAATGCGATCGCTTGATACTCTAATTGACCAATTAGCTAGTAAAAAAGCCGATAAACAACCTCCACTATTGCGGTCAATTCTGCATTTAGGCTTGTATCAACTGCGATACTTGAGCCATATCCCCCCATCGGCGGCGGTTAATACTACTGTCGAACTTGCTAAAAAAAACGGACTGTCAGGACTTACAGGGTTTGTAAATGGTGTGTTGCGCCAATACCTCCGCATTGCTGATACAGGAAGCGATCCGCTTAAGTTACCAGATAATCCCGTTGAAAACTTAGGCATTCTGCACAGTTACCCAGATTGGATAATTGCAGTTTGGCTAGAACAATTTGGCTTTACCGCTACAGAACAACTTTGCCAGTGGCTAAACCAACCACCCAAGCTCGATTTACGAGTAAATCCGCTCCTTAGTTCAGTTGAAAAAGTCGAAACCGCCTTACAATTGGCGAGTATAGATGTAAGCCGCGTCCCTTATTTGCCTCAAGCTTTAAGGATAAATGGGAGTACAGGAGCAATTCAAAATTTACCGGGTTTTAACGATGGCTGGTGGACGGTGCAAGACAGTAGCGCTCAATTGGTTAGCCATTTACTCGCTCCTAAAGCTGGGGAATTTATCATTGATGCGTGTGCAGCACCAGGGGGAAAAACTACCCATATTGCCGAATTAATGGAAGACAAAGGGATAATTTGGGCTTGCGATCGCACAGCCTCTAGGTTGCGTAAACTCCAACAAAATACTAAACGCCTGCAACTAAAATCAATTCAAATTCAAGTAGGAGATAGCCGCCATTTGAGCCAGTTTATAGATAAATGCGATCGCCTATTACTTGACGTTCCTTGCTCTGGTTTGGGAACATTAAACCGTCATGCTGATGCTCGTTGGCGACAAACTCCCGCAACTATTCAAGAACTTTCATTACTGCAATCAGAGTTAATTTCTCAAGGGGCGTTATTTGTCAAACCGGGCGGCGTGATGGTTTATTCTACCTGCACTTTGCACCCCCAAGAAAACGAAAGCATAGTTGAGAATTTTTTAGAGCGAAATCCCCATTGGCAAATTGAACCACCAGAAACTAATTCGCCTTGTTTTACCTTTGCAAAATCCCCCAGTTGGATTAAAGTTTTACCATATCAAGATTTGATGGACGGCTTTTTTATGGTGCGACTAAAAAAAAGCCTGTAACTTCCTAAAACTATCAGAGAAAAAAATGTTAAACAATGTCAAATTAGTCAAAATTTTAATTGGATCTGCTTGGCTGGACGGCGAAATTCAGCCCGAAGAACGCACTTATTTAAACCGAATAGCCCAAGAAAAAGGCGTAGCCCAAGACCCAGAAATCTCTCCTTTACTGCAAGATTTGCGGCAAATAGAGACAGCAGAATGTTACCAATGGGTGCAGGAGTATTTAGGCAACTCCCCCAGTACCGCAGACTATCAAAACCTACTTGAAGCTATTAGCGGTTTAATTTATAGCGATAGCGATGTAGATACCGAAGAAGCAAAATTGTTGACTCAAATGCAATTATTAGATCCAGCAAATCATGAACCTCAACCCGCCCATAATGCAGTAATGAAAGAAATTCAAAAGCTTTACCGCCGTTGGGTTGAGGGTCAAAAATAGCAATTAAGTAGCTTTTTTAAGCCTTTGGTTCGCCGATACCAGGAGTTTCTTCTTTTTTGACTTCTGGAACAACATCAGGACGATCTTTATCTTCCCAACCTACAGGACGCTTAGAGTTGTACCAAGCAACAGAACCAATAGATACTGCTGCAATAAATCCAACTACATATACTAAAGTGAAAGATAGGGGAAAATGAGGGCCGTTTTCTGCGGCTTGGGCGGCGGTTTGCATTAATAAATTAATCATTTTATGCTCCTAATATTAGGCAATTGCTGATCTTAAGAGCATACAAAAATATGTGCTATTTTGCTATCTCCCCCAAGGATGAAGGGAATAGCTAAAATCAATTTTAACCATCGCTACCGAAGCCGGGAGTAGGGTTTGTTTGGGGTGCTGCCGCCGGGGGGTTGTTAGGCGGACGTTCTACAGGTTTAAGCCGCTCTCGCCAAGATTTGGTTGGTGGATGGGGCGTAAATGTAGACCTTGGGGGTGCATTTTGGGGAGTAGACCTAGACCTAACTTTAGGTTGCGATCGCTCCCTTGATGGTGCAACCGATTCTTGACTCCTGCGCAGTCGCCTGGGAGAGGAATTATTAGTTGAGCCGCCTCTATAGCGACGATTACGCCGCACTGTAGTTTCTGGTTTTTGCTCATCATAACGCCTTGAAACTCCCCGTCTTCGTTGCCGATTAGATTCAGGAATTGCTTGTATATTTTCTTCTCCTTGCCCAGTGAGACGTTTGGGACGAATACGCCCTAAAATAACTCGTTTGGGTTTGAGTTTTTGTGCCTTAATACTACCAATGCGCCCTTCTAACTTTGGTCTTGAGGGAAATGCTACTACAGGCATTTTTTGCACCGCCTGCGCCATAAATTGATGCCAAGTATAAGCCGCCGTACTGCTGCTACCCCAGGTAGGATCGTTATTATCATTACCCAACCACACCCCCGTTACAACTTGGGGAATATAGCCAATAAACCACAGATCGCGGGCTTCGTCGGAAGTGCCAGTTTTTCCAGCCACCGGGCGATTTAACTGCGCGGCGCGACCTGTACCCGACTGGACGACACTTTTGAGCATCCACGTCATAATTGCGGCGCTACCAGGGTCTAGCACCCGTTTAGGCTGGTATTTTGAGCGATAAATAACCTCGCCCCCACGATTTAAAATCCGGCGAATCCCGTGAGTTTCAATGTGCGTCCCTTGAGTTGCCAAAGTCCCGTAGGCGCTAGTTAGTTCGAGTAAATTAACTTCGTTAGAACCTAAAGCTAGAGAATAAGCAGGCTTAAGTTCTGATTTGATGCCCATATTGTGAGCAAGTTTAATAGTTGGTTCAAAGCCGACATCAATTAAAACCTTGACAGCGATTGTATTAATTGAGGAAATTAGGGCGCTACTTGCAGTCATCCAACCTCGGTGACTACGATCGTAATTTAATGGTTCGTAGCCTTCCACGATAAAAGGTGCGTCGATGTAAGATTTGTAAGGAGACATTCCCGACGCGATCGCCGCAGCGTATACAAAGCCCTTAAAAGTAGACCCTGGCTGGCGTTGGGCTTGAGTGACGCGATTAAACTGATTGACCTGAAAATTTTTGCCTCCCACCATTGCCTTAATTTCGCCACTACGGGGGTCAATACTAACTAAAGAAGCTTCCTCAAAGTGCTGCCAACGTCCATTTTGAGCTACTGTATTTTTTACCGCCGTTTCTGCGGCTTTTTGCCATTGGGGGTTTAAGGTAGTTTCAACTGTTAAACCTCCAGCTTCTATCCGTTCTGGGGAAATATATTTAAGTAACTCTTGCTGAATATAGGTAGTAAAGTAAGGTGCTTCTACTTGGAGTCTTTTGGGCAAACTTGGTTTAAGTGTTGTGAGCGTACTTATGGCAGTTTTGGCTATTTGAGGCGTAATTACCCCATCTTCCTGCATTCTTTGCAACACTAAATCCCGCCGCCGCCTAGCCGCCGTTGGGTTAACAACTGGAGAATAAAGGCTAGGTGCGGGGGCGAGTCCAGCAATAGTTGCCATTTCTGCTAGGGTTAATTTATCTACAGGTTTGCTGAAATATACCCAAGAAGCATCAGCGACACCGTAAGCACCCGACCCTAAATACACCAAATTTAAGTAACGTTCTAAAATTTGCTCTTTAGTTAATTTCTGCTCGATTTTTTGGGATAAACTGATTTCTCTAAACTTGCGCCCAAAGGTGCGTTCTTGATTTAAAAACAAAATTCGCGCTAATTGCTGGGTAATTGTGCTTCCACCTTCGCCCAAATTACGCGATCGCATATTATTTACAAACGCCCGCACAATGCCTTGATAATCTACACCGTGATGATTGTAAAATCGGCGATCTTCTGACGCAATAAAAGCTTGTACCAATGACTTAGGTATTTGGCTAAGTTCTAACTGTTCTCTAGTCGCCGGCCCTTGTTGTTGCAAAATACTACCATCGCCAGCAGTAATAGTTAGGGTATCATCGCGGATAAAAGTATAGAGTTCTGTCGCTTCGGGTAAACTGCGTTCAATATTAAACCAAAACACCATCCAAGCAACGCTTCCTCCACTAGCTACAACTATCAGCCAAAACCACTTGTAACGATATAGAGGTTTACCAGTGGGGATTTTAGCGTAGGCTATTATTGGTAAATTTTTGATTTTCTCTACCAAAGTTAGTTTTTTAGGGCGTATTTCCCCTAGCGCAGAATCACTAATTTTAGTTGTTCGCTCTTTAAGCCAGGGGATTAACTTGGACACTTCTATTTAGTTCCTCAATAACGCTACAGCTTAAACAATTGTTTTGTTTATTCTACTTGGTTGGGATCGCCCTTTTAGAAAGGAGAAGCATAAATTTTTTAGCTGAAATTACCAGCAAAACATAAAATAATAGTTTTTGAATAAAGCAATGACACTTTGCAGATGAGTGAAACCAAACAATGTGCGATCGCCCTTGGTAGTAATTTAGGCGATTCTCAAGGGATTTTAACCGCCGCCTTGCAAGTATTAGCCGCCACTCCAGGTATTGCAGTACAAAAAGTTTCTAGTTGGTACAGCACCAAGCCTGTAGGCGGAATACCCCAGCCAGATTACCTAAATAGTTGCGCCTTGCTACAAGTACAAATATTACCTCAGCAATTACTCAAAACCTTACTAGCAGTAGAAGCCAAGTTTGGGCGAGTGCGAAAAGAAAGATGGGGCGCAAGATCCATCGATCTTGATTTACTGCTCTACGAGGATTTAATTTTAGATATTCCCCAATTACAATTACCTCATCCGCACATGAACGAACGTGCTTTTGTTCTCGTACCATTAGCTGAAATTGCCCCTAATTGGATTGAACCAGTTTCAGGACTTGCGATCGCGCAATTGGTGCAAGCGGTAAACTGTTCAGGAGTTGTCAAAATTTAACCAAAATGGCTATAGGTAGAGAACCCCCCCAATTATTAAAGCAACGCCTACAATACCGAGGGCGCAAATTTGATTTTGAAGTCAATCGTCTACGTTTACCAAACAAAGCCGAAGGTGAATGGGAATGTATCAGACATCCAGGGGGCGCTTTAGCCGTGCCAGTAACTCCCGAAGGTAAACTTGTTTTAGTCAAACAGTACCGTTTTGCAGTCCAAGGTAGATTATTAGAGTTTCCGGCGGGTACAGTAGAACTTAATGAATCACCCGCCGAAACTATCCGCCGCGAAATAGAAGAAGAAACAGGCTATCGTGCTCATAAGTGGCAAAAACTCGGTGAATTTTTCTTAGCGCCGGGTTACTCTGATGAAATTATTTATGCCTTTCTCGCTCAAGAATTAGAAGTTTTAGACAAACCGCCAGTTCAAGATGACGATGAAGACATTGAAACAGTTTTGCTCACCCCCCAAGAATTAGAACAAGCTATTTTAGAAGGTGAGCCTGTAGATGCCAAATCGATTTCTAGCTTTTTCCTTGCTCGTCCTTTCCTCAATTAGTTATGACTTCCTTAAAAGTACAAGCTACTACTACTCAAATCTTACCTTTAGAAAATGGCGATCGCTTGACGCGAATCCAATTTGAGTGCCGCTACACAGCAATGCCAAAGTTAAAGAAAGCTGAACTAATTGAGGGAATAGTATACATAGGATCGCCTGTAAGACTTAGAAGTCATGGTAAGCCTCATGCGGCAATTATGGCACTGCTTTCAGATTACTGGATTGCAACCCCAGGAGTAGAGCTTAGTGATAATAGCACCGTGCGCCTAGATTTAGATAACGAACCACAGCCCGATGCTTTACTAAGAATAGAGTTAGGCGGACGCAGTCTTGTTACTGATGATGACTATGTAGAAGGAGCGCCAGAATTAATTGTCGAAATTGCCGCTAGTAGCGCCGCTTACGATCTGCACGACAAAAAGCAAGCATATCGCCGTAATGGAGTTCAAGAGTACATTGTCTGGCAGGTTTTTGAAAATAAGCTTGATTGGTTTAGTCTCCAATCCAGTGAGCATGTGCCACTAAAGCCCGATGATAATGGAATAGTGCGAAGTCTCGTTTTTCCGGGTTTGTGGTTGGCGGTTCCCTCATTACTGGCGGGAGAAATGGTAAAAGCGAAGCCCTGCGTGCGCGCTCGCGCTATCGCACTGTTACAGTTAGGATTAAATTCTCCCGAACACGCCCAATTTATTGAGCTTTTGGCTAATAAATCGTCTTAAAATATTAGTACACTCGTACTAAATTAATCTTAAATGTCTGACTTAATTTTATTTTGGCATCGCCGCGACTTGCGCCTCTGTGACAATACTGGACTTAAACTTGCGCGATCGCATAGTCAAAGGGTAGTAGGGGTATTTTGCCTCGATCCCAATATCTTAGAACGCGATGATGTTGCCCCTGTGCGCGTTACTTATATGATGGGGTGTTTGCAACACTTACAACAACGTTATGCCCAAATAGGTAGCGAATTACTAATTATTAAAGGCGATCCAACTCAAGCAATACCCAATTTAGCTGAGGCTTTGAGCGCTCGTGGGGTATTTTGGAACTGGGATGTTGAACCGTATTCACAGGTACGCGATCGCGCGGTAATGGATGCCCTCAAAGAAAAAGGCATTGAGTTTAAAGAGAAAAACTGGGATCAATTGCTCCATTCCCCCGAAGATATCCGCACAGGTTCTAATGCGCCGTACACCGTCTACAGCCCTTTTTGGCGCAATTGGATAGCCAAAGCCAAAGCCGAACCTGTAGACACATTGCAAGACGTTATAGGGCTGACAGCAGAGGAAAAAACCCTTGCTGCAACGGCAGGAGTTATAGCTTTACCTACAGCTAAAGATTTAGGGTTCAATTGGGACAATGAATTAGTAATTGCTCCAGGAGAAGCCGCCGCCACCCAAAAGCTAGAAGAATTTGCTTATGCGGCAATTAACCAATACAAAGAGCAGCGCAATTTTCCCGCCGTTAACGGTACATCTCAACTGAGTGCGGCGCTAAAGTTTGGAGTTATTGGTATTCGCACTGTATGGGCTGCAACCAAAGAGGCTTTAGAAAATAGCCGCAGCGACGAAGTAAACACTAGCATTATCGGTTGGCAACAAGAACTTGCTTGGCGAGAATTTTATCAACACGCCCTGTATAATTTCCCAGCACTAGAAACTGGGGCGTATCGAGAAGTTTTTAAAAATTTTCCTTACAACAATAACGAAACACATTTTCAAGCTTGGTGTGAAGGCAAAACGGGCTATCCGATTGTAGATGCGGCTATGCGGCAAATGAATGAATTAGGTTGGATGCACAATCGCTGCCGCATGATTGTAGCTAGTTTTTTAACTAAAGACTTAATAATTAACCCGCAATTAGGAGAAAAATACTTTTATCAACGCCTTATAGATGGCGATCTGGCGGCGAATAATGGCGGCTGGCAATGGAGCGCTTCTAGTGGTATGGATCCTAAACCTGTAAGAATATTTAACCCTGCAAGTCAAGCCCAAAAATTTGATCCAGAAGGGGAATATATTAGAGAATGGCTACCAGAATTAAGGTCTGTGGATACAGAATTTTTGATTAGTGGGAATATTCCCGCCGATGAACGCGAAGCGCTCGGCTATCCATTGCCAATTGTCGATCATAAGATTCAGCAGCGTTTATTTAAAGAGCGCTACCAACAGCAAAAAGGCTAAAGCTAGAGGTTTAATTATGACAAATTCTCCCTTAGTTGGCTTGCTGATTTTGGTTACGGTAGCTTTGAGTGCGATCGCCCAAACTTTACTAAAATTAGGAGCCGATACTCAAACCTTAAACATTTATTTACTTGGTGGGGTTTGTCTTTACGGTTTAAGTGCAATTTTTTATATAGTTGTACTAGGAAAGTTTAATTTATCGGTAGCCTATCCCTTAGTAATTGGCTTAACGATGATCGCCACTACAATTAGTAGCGCCATAATTTTAAAAGAAAAAATCCCTCTGTCGCAATGGCTGGCTATTGGATTAATTTTAAGTGGAGTAAGTGCGATCGCCTTTACAAAATCCGCCTAAGTTTCTGCTCTGCTAATATGCGTCTAAAGTAATTGGGAGGCAAAAAGTGAAAATTTTAGTTGTCGGTAATGGCGGTAGAGAACACGCGATCGCATTCAAACTACTAGAATCGAGCAAAGTTGAACAGGTTTTTTGCGCTCCTGGTAATGGCGGTACAGCAACCCTAGCACGCTGTCATAACTTGCCTTTAAATGTTGATGACTTTGCAGCAATCGGACAATTTGCTCAAGATAACAATATCGATTTAGTTGTAGTTGGGCCAGAAATACCTTTAGCTTTAGGCATTACTGACTACTTACAAAATAGAGGAATCAAAGTATTTGGGCCATCGCGCGCGGGGGCGCAAATTGAAGCAAGCAAGGCATGGGCAAAAGCACTAATGACAGATGGGGGCATTCCCACGGCCAAAGCTGCCGTATTCACCGATGCAGCCGCAGCTAGAGGCTATGTAGAAGCGGGATCTGTACCCATTGTGATTAAAGCCGATGGGTTGGCGGCGGGTAAGGGAGTGATCGTGGCATCCACTGTTGAGGAAGCCCATAGAGCAATTAATAGTATATTTCAAGGACAATTTGGCAGTGCGGGTAAGTTTGTCTTGGTAGAAGAATGTTTAATTGGGCAAGAAGTATCTGTAATAGCCTTAACTGACGGGATCTCAATTCGCCCTTTATTACCTGCCCAAGATCATAAACGCATCGGTGACGGCGATACAGGAGATAATACAGGCGGAATGGGCGCTTATGCCCCAGCGCCCTTAGTTACCCCCGAATTAATGGCAAAAATAGAAGTAGAAGTATTGCAAAAGGCGATCGCAACTTTACGCGATCGCAACATAGACTACCGAGGCGTACTTTATGCAGGCTTAATGGTGTCACCCAAGGGCGAATTTAAAGTTTTGGAATTTAATTGTCGCTTTGGCGATCCTGAAACCCAAGCAATTTTACCTCTACTAGAAACACCTTTAGAAGACTTGTTACTAGCTTGCGTTGAAAAAAAATTAGGTGAAATGCCTGCTATTGCTTGGAAATCTGGCGCAGCTTGTTGTGTTGTCGCCTCGGCTAATGGCTATCCGGGAGAATATAGCAAAGGTGAAGCAATTTCTGGGATTAACAGCGTTAAAGGTTTAAATACTTATATATTTCAAGCTGGCACAAAGCAGTTAGAGCAGCAAATAGTCACTGATGGCGGTAGAGTTTTGGGGGTGACAGGGATAGGAGCGGATTTTGTTCAAGCCATTGAGCGTGCTTACGCTGGGATTAACAGCATCCATTTTGAGGGGATGTACTATCGCCGAGATATTGGCTATCGGGTAAAAAATAAATTTTGAGTCTTATTATCTACCTATTTACCAATTAACTGTTAGTTTTTAATTGTAAGGATTTATTACGAAAGCTAATATAATAATGGTTAATTGGTTCAAAACACTTGCAAAAGCGATCGCCCATTGGTGGGCAGATTTTACGCTGCAAACAAAGCTATTAGCGGCGGCGACTTTGGTTGTCTCCTTAATTATGAGTGGGCTTACCTTTTGGGCTGTTAATACAATTCAACAAGATGCGCGCACAAATGACACTCGTTTTGGTAGCGATTTGGGGCTGCTACTGGCCTCCAACGTTGCGCCGCTAGTTGCCGAAGATAATCTTACCGAAGTTGCCCAATTTTCTCAACGCTTTTATAGCAACACTTCTAGCGTTCGTTATATGCTTTACGCCGACGAAGCGGGAAAAATATTTTTTGGGATTCCTTTTTGGCAACCAGAAGTTCAAACTTCTTTGAGTATCGCCAGACGTATTAATTTACCCGAAAATTATGCCGCCAATTCCGAAATCCCGATGGTACGTCAGCATCTCTCCCCCGATGGAGAAGTTACAGATGTATTTATTCCTTTGCTGCACGAAGGAAGATACTTAGGGGTTTTGGCGATCGGTACTAATCCTAATCCTACCGTTGTTGCTTCTTCAAATCTAACGCGGGATGTAACGATCGCAGTTTTTGTCTCTATTTGGGTAATGGTGATTCTAGGCGCGGTTTCTAACGCTTTGATGATCACTCAACCCATTAAAGAGTTATCAACAGGGGTAAAAAATATTGCGGCGGGAAACTTTAAGCAA
>QQTW01000111.1_pt1 | contig 45264 bp, 42 predicted proteins | sample 1904831 | NCBI WGS metagenome assembly QQTW01 (sample SAMN09435610, study PRJNA476489) | Subsurface metagenome, whole genome shotgun sequencing project.
CTCTTCCGATCTGTCCACCCAACGCCCAAACTCCCACCCGCACACGCCGCTGCCGCCCGCTCTGTTCCGCTCGCTCGTGCAGTTCGCCTACACGACCGTCTTCGGTTGGTACGCGACTGTTCTGTTCCTGCGCACGGGCTCGCTGCCGGCTGTCGTGCTGGTGCATTGCTTCTGCAACTGGTGCGGTTTGCCGAGGCTTTGGGGAAGAGTCGAGGCCGGTGTGCCGATTGGACCGCCGGCTTTGAGGGTCAAGGACGGTGCGGAGGGTAGGAAGGGTGCGCAGGCTTGGGATGGGAGTTTGGGCGTTGGGTGGACGGTGGCGTACTATGTCATTCTTGTTGCTGGTGCTCTGGCGTTCTATGAGGAGTTCTGGTCGCTGACGGACTCTTCGCGCGCGTTGGCGGTATTTGGGCCAACGAAAACTGGGAAATGATGGCTCTAGGACGGCATGACTTGAAGTTTGAAGCATCACCCTGGTTCGGTGAGGAAAATTTGCGTACGGGGAGAGTTTGGGAGTTTTGAATTGAATACTCGCAGTTGCGCAGTCGTAACTCGTGCCTGAAACATTGCAACAGCATTCATGACATTGCTATCCACATGCATGCCCTTCTACCATTACGTCCTCCTCCCCCTTTCGCAGATAGTAGCTTTTATCTCCTACGAAAAGCCCATGGTCCTGTACTCTATACCCACATGTATACTCAAAGTAACCTGAAACGCTTGGCAACAAGCAGACTGAAAACAACAATCGCCCCAATGACCCCCAAGATACCGTAGAACCACCGATAGCCTTCATCGTCTCTGCCGCTGCCCGGCACCGGAACGTTCATCCCGAAGAGACCGCAGATCAGATTGAGCGGCACCAAGATGGTAGCGATGAACGTGATCTTGCTCAGGACATTGTTGGCGTGATTGCCTTGCGCGATGTGATCAACAGAGATCTGAGCAAGGTAGTTGGAATGAGAGCGGCTCAGCATCTTCTCAAAGTGCCCGAGGTTGCTCATCATCGTGACCACGTGATCCTGAATATCGCCAAGATAGAGTCCGATTTCGCCGCGAGGGGTGACGGAGTACTGCTCATTGCATCGCTTGGCGAAGCCCTTGATCACATCCGCCTTCCCGCCCAGGAGACGCATCAGGCTCATGACTCGCTTACGACTTTGGCCGATCTGGCGGAGGAGGGAAGTATAATCGTCGGCACGTGCAATGAAGACTTGGTCCTCAATCATTTCCGCCTCTTGTTCGGTGTCGTCGATGACTGGACCAAAGGTGTCCACGATGTCGTCGCTTTCGTGAATTAGTAATAGCAGCAAGTGAAGACGAATGAAGCATGAACTCACATCATAGCGTAACAGATCCAGTCGCTGCTCAAAGCGACATAATCCCTCAACTTGCCAATCCTCTTCCTCACATTTGCGGCATGCGGGCTTTGGCGGAATGTGAAGCTAATCATGCCCTCACGGAAGACGACCAAGTAAACGTTCACCGGTTCCATGTAATCCTCGCTAGTCTTGTCCATCTGATCGAAAGACCGGAAGCAGACAAAGTAATACTGTTTGAACAACTCAACCTTCTCCCGAGTCTCTTGAGTCTTGATATCCTCCGAAGTAAGAGGATGGATTGCGAAAGCTCTGGAAAGGGCATTGATCTCTTCTTCGCTGGGATTGAGAACATCAAGCCACCAAACTCCACCGGCGGGGCCAAGATCAAACAGATCGCGAAAGGTCTCCCCTGGCATGATCAGATCCCCAAGCTCAGCAGCGTGAACCGTGGATTCCATCTCCGACGAGAAGAAACTGTAGCGACTTGGGTCGACGTTGCCTGTACGACCGTCAGACGGTCCCATAGACTCGAGTATGACAGCATCTTTCTCGCCCAGAGCTGGCTTCATCTGACCAACAAATGATTCAGACCCAACTCGTGTCGGACTCTCCGAAAGATGCTCGGGCTTTGGGACTTCCGCTCTGCCGTTCTTCTGACGAAGATCGCTAAAAACCTTGGGCTTCTTGCTTTGTGAACTGAGGCTATGCCGCCGGAGGTTTTGAGCTGGGACTGGAGTACGTCCACGACTGTTCTCAACAACGAACTCTTCAAGCTCCTCAAAGTCGATCATCCAAGCCTTCGAAGTCTCTTCAGGTGGAGGGAAGCAGACATCTTCCTCCGCACTGTCATGCTCTTGCCCAGAGCGAGCCTCACGACGACCTTCATTCACAATGAAACTGCCGTTACTAATGGTGGGCCGACGGCAGTGAACGTCTCCGGATACAGTGCGGTGTAGCGCCAATTCAATGTCCGAGGGAGCCTTGCTGTCAATGGTGTTCGCACGCTCGCGGCGACGAGGATCGGCAAATGCATCAACAGAGTTCGGTGGAGATATAGAGCGAGAACTGGAAGAGTCCCGCGATCTGGATGGTTGCTCTTGCTGAGCCTCGTTGATCCTAAGCGTCCCGCGGCGAGTAACGGGAGGCCTAGCAGGGCTCCTCCCCACTATTCCACTCTCGGTATCATATGTCGGTGCTGGTAGGCTTCGTTCATCGTCGATGATGGCTTGCTCGACATCACGGGACTGAGAACCAGCTTCGCGGAGCCCTTCCCTGACAAGCAACAAGTCCAAACGAGTCTCGTCCACACTACGAATAGTCCCACGTCTAGTAGCAGGACCGTCATAGTAGGAACCGATGGTATCGGCTCGAGGAAGTGAGCTTGGTTGGTTGCGATGGTCATCCAGATCAGTCACCGGCGTGCTGTACCTCGTTTGGGACCTCTCCGACCTTGGCGACTCCATAGCGGTATATACCTGAATGATAGTCTGTCGTTCGGTTTGCGCTTTTTTCAGAAGATCCACAGATTCTGGCCGTAGCGAATTGGACGTTTGCTCGAGAAGGCAATCAAATAATCTCCAACTGTTGATGTCACAACGAAGGTGAAAAAGGACCCCCTCCCCGCACTAAACAGCCAACTCAACCCCTCGGGCTGCGTAGGGACTCCACCCCACACGCTGCCTGCTGTACTTCAATCCAGTTTGGCTTTAACAAAGCCTTCAACCGATTTTGGGGGTAATACTCGAAGCGTTAGCGGCTGATGAGATCCTGAGGGCTAGTTATGGTGGTCGCTTGTCACCTCCGCAGTATACCCAGAATTTTGGACCAAGGAGGGGTCGGATAAAGGAGAACTTGTGGTAGTGGGGTCCCGCCAACTTGTTGGTGGTCAACGATTGAGGACGCTTGGGCGCCAGACTTGTTGATATGAAGGGAAGCGAAGTATATATCACTCGAAAGACTACCTATGCTAGCCTTCGAAGTGACCTAATTAAGTTGAGTGAACCGACTTCGGTGGAGAGCGTGATGATGACCTCACAGATGCCGATGGTTCTGGGATGCTGTGACGCAAGAATTAGCAGGGCAGCGTAAGTATCACAAAGGACAAGAACGATTGCTGTTGCTGGTGCGAATTCGCAAAAGAGATAGTTATCACAAGGTAGGCACCCTGGATGATGTGGTTCAAAACAAATGAGTTTAGATAAATTGAGTTATGGATGGGATCTGCGGAGAAGGGGAACGGCTGTGTTCATATATGAGCGAATTTTTACTTTAGATCCTAGCAAGTTCAATCCGCGGCCCTGGCTAACTTCAATTGTCCTAACGTTTGAATTTGGAACCAATCAGACGCAAGGAACGCAACCGGAAGCTTTAGACCTTAATTCAGTAAGGTAAGGTACTTATCAGCTTATGTCATCATACAGCTAACCTCCAATACTCGTACCTACCTTCGATGCAATTTGCACTCTCACCTCCCTACAATTGCTCGAATTACAAAGTCTCACTCAGGAAATATGGATGCTTTGTTGACAGCGATACAAGATACATTGGAGGGGCCAATCGTAAGATGTTGTAACTTAAACTTTATTGGCTTACCGTTAACACCGACCTGCAGGACTTTGAAGGCCAGAGGAACGCTGAGTACATCACCACCGGATTACTTGCTGGCTTCGGCGTATGTTGAAGCCTCATACATGGCACATGAGCAGCAAGCTCACACTCTCTAGCTTGTTGCCTTCATATTAGGTTACATTTCGCAGGACATCCGGGTCACTCTGTGGGTCGGCCTCGGGGGTACCGCCCTTGCATTCGTTATGGTCGTTCCTCCATGGCCAGCTTACAACAAGGTGCCGGAGAGATGGTTACCAGCTGGCAGTGGGATATCTGGTGCTGGTGTTGAAATAGATGGGAAGAAGATCAACTGATAATCACGCACTTCTCCCAAGAATCATTCCATATCATGCTGGGAACTTCACAACTATTCCGTACGGCTAAGGGGCGTTTACGGCGTGGCGACGTCTTTCATCGATCAACATATACCCCTCGATAGATCCGGATAGAATCTTGCTATATGTCCACCTTGAGTCCCTTACGCCATGCCGTTTGCTGACGCCACGGATCGACCATTCATGAGTCCCTGGTCAAGCAGGTGATCTACACCAATAACCAGAGAAATCCACAAGATTCTCTATCATGCTGTGTTCTACTGAAAACCTCCTGTGACTGTCACCAAACCCCTGTGAACAGCCATCCTCCGAACTGAAAAGTAGCGACCTGTACGATCAACGACCGTACTTTTGAAACTCCCAGTCCCGATTGTCAAGTGGGCACACTTGCCGCGTCTTGAGCCAACGGGATATGCAGTGGAAATGGAATGCGTGCTATAGGTGCCCAAGATTGTTAGCCACTTATAGTTTGAAGATCCAAAGCAAGCGAAAGTCTTACGTTGCATATACCCCACGCAACTGTGCACTCCTCACTCGTTGCTGACGCCTGGTTTGCTTGACACTCGATACCTAAGGTTGCTGTCAGAAGGCACGCCGAGACGGATGACGGCAATATATACAGAGGTCCATGATATGATTTCTGCAGATGGCACAGTTATCGACAACGATATCCCAAGCCCAGAGAGCCACTGCATTCCACTGCGCGAGGTCAGTTCGTTCCTGCCACGTTAACTGAAGACATTACCTTCTTCACCTCGAACCTCTTCTTCTCCGAACCCACATCGGCAGATCCACCAGCCTTTGAAGTCTTTGCTACAGCCTTGCCCTTGGTTGGAGCTGCCGATCCAACATCAGGCATCTCCACGTCCGCCATCTTGTACTGTTCACGTCTGTTGATGCCACGCAAACGTGTTTGATCCAAGCAGTGTAGTATGACCTCCTAGACTTCGCACAGTTAGAGAAAGTGTGGGCGGGTAAAGGTGTGCTTGCAAGACTAAAGATGGCTTGAAGACAGAGTAGTGTAATGCCGAATGATGCGAGCTTGAAAAGCGCAGATAATGTAGAATGGGTGATTCCAGGTTACAAGTCTAAAGGTATGTTCGAAGGCAGAACTAACTTAATTCGCCGCACCTTACAGTCCACCAAGGTAATTTCTAGGTCCACACGATTGCACCCCACCAATGGTCTTGCTATGTAGAGTGTCATTACGTCTGACATGCACTAGAATTCACGGTCCTAAGTTACTACAAGGACATTGTCAATCAAAGCACTTCCTGTGGCGGCAATCGACTGGCTGAGTCATCATTGAAGCCTTGAGCTGTACCACCGTAAGCGGCTTAGTCCCGAGCTGGAACCCACCCATAAAGTCACCCTAGCCCCGCCTCCTCTGATGGTCACTTCTTTCCCCAGAACTCTCATGCACCTTAACACATCAAATACCACAGATATGAACAGAATCCCGGACGGCATTTCATCAACCTCACTCACGACTATCACTGAAACAAGACCACGCCTCAAAAGACTAAAATACCCCGAGAGGCTACCACCCAGACACATTAATCTCCAGCTGAGGCAGGTGATACGGTAACGCGTCTGGAGCTCTCACTCCCCCTTGAGGAACATTCAACGTCTCCACACCTCAGAATCTCACAAGCCGTATGAAACCGTTTCTGCTTTACTGCGACTCCCTCTAGGCTGCCTATTTATTAAGCCAATCGCAACTACAATGTCCAGTGGGACACCCCCTCCGCTTCTGAAGGGACAACGACGCAACCAACGCCAACCCACAGATTTTGCTGCGACGCATTCGAAGAGAAAGTCGCTTTCACAAAGCTTCCTTGTTTCGAACACCTCTCTGGCTACTGGCAGATTCCAGCAAGGAAGCCAGCAAATTGCCCTCAACGAAGGCCAACACTTGTCAGAAGCTTCAGATCTCGATTTAGATAGCAATGATGGACCGCCGCCCTCCGGTGCCACCGCTACCAATGATACAAAGGATGTATTCACAACAGCTGTTTGCTCGGAGCTTGGAAATCCAAAGACAGGCAAAACCCCGAGGACGAGGGTCAAGAGCCAGAGAACTTCTTCTTCGCCCCTCGTGAGGACCGAAGCTGCCGCAGTTCGGCCAGTTTCCCAGTCCAATTCAACAATACCAAGTCAGGCTAGTGCTACCCCCGTCAAAGTCGCCTACGCCGGCCCTACCTTTCACGCCTCTCCTGCACCGTCCGCGCTGCCCATGCCAAGTTTCTTCTCGAAATCCGTGCCAGAGGTCAATAATGGCAAAGCTCCACAAGCACTTGAGGATGAGGGTTCTCCGGGTAGAAGTGGAGAAAACCACCTCAAAGAAAATGCTCAGATAGTTGATCACCCAGCAATCCGAGAGGAATCGCCTCTGGATATATTTTTCAAAGCAGACAGAGATGAGAAAGCCGAGCGGCGCAAGAGTAGCGCACCGTCACTTCAAAGTGGCCGGATGATTTCGTCTCCTCTTCGACCGTTCTTAACACCTGTCTCTAGCTCAAAGTCGCTTTCCGATCCCAAGGGCCGTCACCACTTACGCAACCCGACCGATGACTCAACAGGCGGGATTTTTGCGCTTGAGATGGAGGGCTCGCACAGAGCCATTAGCCCAGCGTTCGCGACTCCTTATAAACATCGCATGGATGCAGTACGGGCGAATACCGCTCCTTCCGCTACGATTACACAGAGCGACCATGAGGAAGAGCAACGCAAGGCAAAAACGAAGGCACTAAAAGAGCTACTATTGACCCCTCAGCGGCCGGCTTCAGCTTCAACCGCTGCTACTGACTCGTCAACTGAATTGTCTTTCACTACCATGCCTTATACAGCTTCCCCTTCAATCCGTACGGGTAACTCTCCTCGGTACGTCTCGGGACCACCAACACCGGCTCCAGCGCTTAACCCGCCATGGGGCGCAAAACACTCTCAACATCACGCCAGTCATCCTTCTCTCGGTCAATCTCCTGGAGTTGCTATGGCGAATGGATCACCAAGAGCCCGGCATACATCTTCCACCCTGCGTCAGGAGGTAACGGCTGGACTGTTACCCCATAGGGGTGAACTGAAAGACACATCTGTCTTATCCAACTCGAATTCTCTGATGGTTTCTCAAGACAGTGTTAATACCCATGTGAACGGAAAGCTCTCTGCACCTGTCTCTGCACCAAATTCTTCCATTGCAACTGAATCGCGTGCCGCTTCTGAAGCTTCGACCAGTCGAAATTCCAACGATGTCAGGTCCATGGAAGACGACTTACGACGAATATTAAAACTGGATATTCTGGGTAATACAGGCGTGAATGGTACAGGGAATGGCGTTCTGGGATCTTGAATGTTCTGATCACTTGAAGCACCTGTGCTAATAGATGTAACGCTTGATTTCGTTTGACTTGTGGGTGTTTGGCGAAAGGGCCACTATCGCTCCGCTTCTATTCAGTTTTGCTGCACTTTCCGTCATATCCCCGAATGTGCGCTGCACTATTGTCTCTACTGGTTGGATTCAGGTTTCTCACTCTTTTCAATCATAATTCTCCCCGCTTCAGAATACACACAAATCATGGTCTGCGGTCTCTATTGGCTACTAATGCTAGGCTGGACGAGACTTGACGTCCCGGAGCACCTCGCTACTTGTATTTCTTATGTCCACTAAATCAACTGCACGTCTGCCTACCCTCCTTTGTCCTTTCTTTTGTATCTCCAAATTCGATCGCGGACGCGAACAAGTTCCACCGGAACGGCTACGGTCTACAGCTCATTGTCGGGAGTTATACGGAGGAAATAAGGCTACGTCGTCTCATGCAGTTCCCCGATCGGTGGATGGCTATGACGGGATAGTTTTCAGGTTGATGGAGGTTGTGGTTGGGCGTCGACTGGAACTGCCATAACTCTTGCGCTGTGGCTTGGTGAACCACTCTCATATGCGAGGAAAGCCTCGTACGAGAATGTTGCTTTCGGATTCTACATGAGCTATATGAAGTTCAGGTCCTTGTATTTTACCAGACAAGGTCCACAGGCCCGGACCGCGGCACTGGAGGAGAAGGAATGTGTTGAAGTATCACTGTTAGAATACAGGTGGTTTGACAAACCTCCAGCGGTTCTGGACAGGCTCAATCAAACTTGAATTCCAGGCGGCAAATCTCCAACCTCTAGTTCGTGACGGCTAATGTAAGTTCAATGCGAATGCAATGTGTCTGTGGACAGAGCATGATATCTGGCGATATCTAAAGCAACGACGGGATTGTACTATCTTATACTGCCGAAAGGACACTGGACGCCAAAGGAACAGAACCTTCAAGGTACACCACGGGCAGATTTCGCCCAACGTTTAGTGTTGCTATATGTTGTGAATGCTAAGTATGCGCGCGTGATGATTGCTTCCTTCGGTATAGATAACAGGAGAACATGCTGGAACTAGAAGCCTGATGGTTGATTTTAGCGATTGCAAGGGAATTGAATCGGGCGACCATGATGTTGTTGCCCGTCTAGACGGTTAGACAAATCTCAGGCGTGGGGATTCTTCCACGAGGCAAAGTGGCAGAATTCTAAATGCGTCTTCTTTGCCACGAGATCTACACCCTTGCCCGCACTTTCTGTTAAGGTAACCTAACCCAAAGAATGCTTAGTAATGTTACCTTAAATTTACCGACCTTGTATGGGTCGTCAAGTGGCGCCCAGGTGGATCTGTATCGCCTAGCCAATAACAGGGTTCAATGGCTTCAGGGGCACGTCAGTGTGATCAACCGGGTCTCGAAATTTTGCCCTCGTCCATCCAGTTTTATCTATTCGCACTATTTTAGGGTTCTCCAAGCAACCGCAGCCACTCAGTAATGCTAATTGATACTTCCCATTGAATGTTTCCCATCATGCGGAGGAAGAGGAGATAGGTAGCTAAAGCGGATCCATGGTCGCGACAAGGTCTCCCCGACTTTATGGTTTATTGAGCGGGCCACGGAGTACAAGGTAGAAGAAGTACCTATATTTACGGACTTCAGTAGTGGCAGTTTTCTAAAGTCTGCTTGCGCCCACGCGCCTCTTTGTCATGAAGAACGTTCTGCTAGATTAAGCAGTCCAAATTTCGTTGCAGTCAGGACTTCACGCGCAAGTAAGCAACGCACTTCTTCAGTTGCATATCTCGTCGCTCTGTGCTGTTTGTTGTGTTGTGTTTCAGTCAAAGCTTCGGCTAACACACCTTAAGTATTATATTAGTACCTGCAGCAGGAGCAGGAAGCAAGTAAGGTAGGTAAGTGTTAGTGGGCACGCTTGACAGCCAAACCCGATTCCCCTTAAACCTCTGACGTCCACAACAACCGACTTCTACACGTCCTAACATCAGCCAACAACTGCTTTGTGATCACCAACCACGAATATTCCTGCTAGGAGAAAAAAGGCCATTTCGGCTTGAGAGCATCTAAACATTGTCCATCGTGTCTGCGACAGTGGATCAACCGCCTGTCATGGCACAGTCGTAAGTTCCCAATTCAACCATGTCGCCCCGTGTAATTCAACAAGGCCGGGTTACGATCTGCTACTGCAATTGCTAATATGCTTCTGATTCAACAGCTTTGGTGAAGCGTGCCGTGCGTTCTGGCATACCATGACCTCTTATGACCGACACGCTTCACATGATTCCCCTTATCGCACCGGGCAACACATGCCTCTCAACCAGAGTCGACATGCGCCTCTCACATCAATTGCGACAAGTGCACTGGATTCGCGGAACGACCTCAATTCGCCTTACGACAACGAGTCCTCCAGACGATTCATGGGTCCCTCGCACGAAAGCAGCAACGTCTGGCCGGCCTCTCCCGGTGTCGTTCAAACGCCTACTTCTCCCTATTCCCCAGGTATGCGCTCGACAATGCAAAAAAAGCAATTCGGTGAAGCTGCTTCATTTGATCCTGTCACACCCGGGGAGATTCAGATGCAGAGTTTTCAAGATGGATTACCACCTCCACCGCCAGTTGCACATTCTTGGAAGAAAATCGAACGCTGGGCAGAAGAGAAATACGAAGAACTCTACGACCAGCTCTCGGAAGGTTGCACTCAGAATGACGTAAACGAATTGGAGCATGAGCTTGACTGTTCACTGCCGTTGGAGGTGCGCGAATCTCTGCAGATTCACGACGGCCAAGAACGCGGTGGTCTGCCAACTGGGATCATCTTTGGGTGCATGTTGCTCGACTGTGAGGAGATTGTCCAAGAGTGGAAGAACTGGAGGTTGGTGAATGAAGAATATCTCACTGCCCCTGCCCGTTATCATCCGCAGTTCCCTACCAGAGCGTTCGGCGGAGCATCGGCCTCCACGGGACCACCACAACCACCTCAAAACCCCCTTTGGAGACAAGAGCTCCTGGATCGACAGGACTCTCAACCACCGCGCGCTGTTCAAAAAGCTTATGCTCACACCGGTTGGATTCCGCTGGCTCGAGACTGGGGTGGTAACAACATAGCCGTTGACCTGGCACCAGGCCCTGCAGGGAAATGGGGCCAAATCATCATCTTTGGCCGAGATTATGATTGCAAATACGTTGTAGCCCGATCTTGGTCTGCCTTCTTGGCCATGGTAGCCGACGACATGTGTAGTGAGAAGGTCTTCGTGGATGAAGAGACGCAAGAGCTCAAGCTGCGAGAGTTCAAAAACTCGACGGTTGAACCTGGATATCTTGACATCTTGAGATGGAGGATGGATCAAAAGTATGGCCGGAAAGGACCCAAGAGAAGGCCAATGCAGGGGTCGGACAACGGCCAAAACGCCGGCTCCAACGTCAACGGGCCTTCGCCGTACGGTAGTCCTCGAACCAGCAACGAAGAGAGAGGCAGGTCTCCACACCGGTTCCCGCTCAAGGTGCCAACTCCATCCAGTCCTCGTGGAATAATCAGCAAGTCAAGTCCGTTGGCACGTGTCTCGGAGGACAACCGTGCGCCAGTCCCGGTTCATACCAACAGTGAGGACAGCAGCAAAGACTCTATCGCGACGGGGTCATCGCCAAGTGAGGTGAGTGGGGAGCTGCTCGAGGTCGCAACACCAAGGGCTAGCGACGATGAGCAGAGGCAGAAGGGTCCGGGTGATGCTTTGGAAGCTGTCGGGCTCATCGGCGATCGGGAGACGGAGGACAGGAAGGAGCCAATCGTGACTGGCTTGGGTGTAGACGGGCTTGACAGTGCGAAGGTGGTTGAGATTTGAGGTCGCTGATCAGCGGTATGATAGGAATGCTCACCGGGAAACGGAGCGCTTGCAGGAGTAATATCAAGCATCAGGCCTTTGTCATCTTGTTCACCAAGCACAAACATCCGAGTTGCAAAGATACCATCACCAGCGTCTGTACCTTTTACCCCTCTTCCGCTTCTGAGGATCTCAGGTGAACAGCGGAGAACGTCTCGTGGGTTCGCACAACAAAATGCAGCCCTTTGTATCTCTACGAATACACAGCTCTAGATACATAGAGCTTTGGCGATGTTTTGTTTCCGGCCAAGGCTGGCCAGGCGTACAAGCATTTCTTTTTGTACACATGCTACTACTACTTCACAAGTGTGGGTTGATTGCCACTGTCGATAGCTGTCCATCCATCTCGACGCATTGCTTTCGTTCCGATGTGACACATCTTTGAGACAAATGCGGTCAGCATGGCGCCTGGGTTTACCACCAGCGCCTTCTATTGAATACATTGAGTGCTTCTTTAGGCCTGTGTCAGATGTGCAACAACAGCAGACATGGTGAACCGCCAAGCTTGGTCGGGTATCAATGTTCGTGCTTGCGGCCCTAGCCTAAGCTTTACTACACCACAAAGAGTATCTAGTCGTGCAACTCTCCGCCCTTCGGATATTCATACCAGTCCATCTCTTGATCCTGCCCGGCTTCCTCTTCCTTTGTTTTTCTCTTCTCCAACAATTACTTTCTGCGTCGCCTTTACAGCTATAGGCCTAACAAGTCTTATATGCCCATCAGGCCAGGCCTTCGGATCTCTTGGCTTGAAGAGGACCTCAGCATGATTCAAGTGCCAGAAACCGGACCCTTCGCTTGATACTGACGGTCTTGACCGATTGGAGTACAAGCTGTCCGGGCTGCAGTGGAATTCGACACTTCGCACGTAGCAAGCCGTTTCATGGAGCATCGCCATGTGTGACCCTTCAGTCCCAATCATCGTCCCCATCATCGTCCTCGTCAACGCTTCGTCCCAGTCCCGGCTTCGCTCTCCCCACATCATCGCCAGTCTTGGCTCTCACAAGGACTCCAGCTCCCAGCAGCCGCGCCTCCAGATCCTTCGTTGTGAACGTATCTTCGCTGTACCCCAACCCTTCGAAGCCGACGATCCGATCCACGCTGACGCCGTCTATGAAAGCAATCACGCAAGGTAAAACGCGGATGCCGAGTTTGGTGACGAGGAAGGGCGCGTGATCGACGGAAATGCAGAGGAAGCGGGTTTCGTAGTGCGGCGGTGCTAGTGTCTACATTCCATCAATTTTCCTTCCCAGACTCCTTGTCCCTAAGCATGTTCAACGGACCTCCAAGTGCCCATCCATAACTGCGCACCGCGCAAAATCCGCCTTGAAGAAATGCACCACGCACAACCTCGTGCTCGTCGTGATGTCCATCAATGCCTTTTCGTCCGTCAGCTTCGTGTATGTGCCGTGCTCGAGACTCCGCATCTGTTTCGCGTGCGAGAGCTCCGAGTGCAGTTGCTGCAGGCGGGCCTCACGGTATGTGCTGAGGGCCGGGTCGTCTTCGAGGCTCGAGAGGAGAGTGTCTTCGTCAATGTCGGAGTCGGCTGATGTGGTGATGGTGTTGTCGAGGTGGGAGGCCACCGTTGGGTCGAGTGGGGCCATATCTAATGGAAGTGGAGGGGCGTTTCTACTTCGGAGAGGTCGGATTCAATGAGGTTTGTATCGTACTGCGGTCCGTCCGGCGAGGCTTGGAATTTGACAGTCTAGACAGTGCTGGTCTTTTTCAATGGTTACAAAGGATACAAAACAGACATCAAGAAGCCAGTTTATAAGCTTCACATTCGTAGAGTTAACGTTAGCCTGTAGTTAATTTAGTGATGGACCCTTGGGCAGAGGGGGCTAAGCATATTCTAAGTTAGCGCCTATCCACTTCAGGACATGGCGCATCCCGCCAAATTTCTCTCCGGAGTTGAAGCAAGGTCGTGACCGTAGATTTCGTATTCGTACAAGACAAGACTTCCTCAAACCCGTGTCATTATACAACTATTGCGGGTGGAACCACCAGAACTGCTCAAAGCTGCCCTCTGTATCCAAGAACCAAGATATTCGCCGCACCTTATCGCTTCTCTGCCGGTGTGAGATTGCGTTGCCTGGTTACAGAAACATCTCCTTTCACTTTCACGAGGCCGGTACAACCCCCCTTCGAAACCCTGCACCGGCGATTCATAGCAACAAGTCAACAAGATGGCAGACGAGAAAAAAAGGGACGATTTCGAGATTGAGATGGGTGAGCATAGGGCGAAACAGTACGAGCCTCCGCCAGTGCAGCGAACAACGCAGCCACCGCTCGCCGCAATCGCCAACAACCCTATCGTACCGATTGTGAGCTACTGTGCCTCGTCGATTCTGATGACAGTGACCAACAAGTTCGTGTTGTCGGGACTTGACTTTAATCTCAACTTTTTCTTGCTTTGTGTTCAGGTATGGCAATATCTTGTCTGGAGGTCCGTAAGATGAACTGAACCGGGAACAGTCAGTCGTCTGTGTTATCGCCATTCAGAGCTGCAAGAACGCGGGCGTTATTACCTATCGAGACTTCAATTCGGATGAAGCAAAGAAATGTGCGTAGCAGGATCTTTGAAGAACGTAGTTGGTAGCTAACTGGTTACGCAGGGTTCCCGGTATCTCTCCTCCTGGTTGGCATGATATATACGAGCACCAAGGCGTTGCAGTTCCTATCGATTCCTGTTTATACCATCTTCAAAAATCTGACGATTATCCTGATTGCGTATGGTGAAGTGCTGTGGTTCGGAGGCTCGGTGACTGGCATGGCTCTGTTCTCATTCGGACTGATGGTTCTGAGCTCGGTCATTGCAGCTTGGGCAGACATTCAGCACGCGCTCCAGCATCATGGTCCATCGAGCACCGAGGCGGCTGTGACAATCTCAACACTGAACGCGGGCTACATCTGGATGATGTTTAACTGCTTGTGCAACGCTGCGTATATCCTCGGTATGCGCAAGAGGATTAAATTGACCAACTTCAAAGACTTCGACAGTAAGCGTCTACAATCTGGCATGAGTTCTGGTTTGAATAACTGATGGATTTTAGCCATGTATTATAACAACCTCCTATCCATCCCGATCCTCCTCGTCTGCTCGATCTTCTTCGAAAATTGGTCCTCGGAGAACGTTAGCAAAAACTTCCCGGCAGACCGTCGGAACAACATAGTACTCGCCATGATATTCTCCGGTCTGTCGTCTGTGTTCATCTCGTACACATCCGCCTGGTGTGTGCGAGTCACTTCGTCCACCACATACTCTATGGTCGGGGCTCTCAACAAACTTCCTCTTGCGGTCAGCGGTCTTGTCTTCTTCAACGCACCGGTGACCTTCCCCAGTGTCTCTGCCATCGCCGTGGGTTTTGTGAGCGGCATCGTCTATGCTTTGGCAAAAGTGAAGCAGAGCGCAATGGCCAAGACTAGTATCCTGCCCACCTCGAATCCTCCAATGAGCGCTAGCAGTCAGAGCATGAGAGATGGTTTCAAGTCATAAGATCCGGGCCTGATAGGGAATCTGGAATACGCAGCGGCCACATATTTAATCGCACGTTAGCTTGCATCACGGCGTTCAATGGCGTCAGGGTACGTCGGCTGCGCATCTATTGCTGCTGCTGGCAACGTTGGCTACTTTTCGGCTGTATCTCTCACGCACACAACGGCGTTGATCGTCTATTAAGCAACTATACATTCTACCAAGGCAACCCATCGTGCGGATTTGATCGCAGGGGTAGGATTTTTTGGGTGCCTACACATGCTCCAGATATGCTCCTGGCGGTCACATCAAATAAGATGGGTTGTCAACCGATTCTTTTGGCTTTCAGCAGTTTCTCTCGCGGCCTCGATGCTTCGAGATGGGAGTAGAGCTCACATCGAGACAAGTCTGTCTGCACCGTTATAGAGATACACGTAATTAGAGCCCCGATGTCAGAACCAAAGAGTAATGAGAGCAAATATTGCTGGATTGCATTTGATCTGTGTAAATACGGTTAAGAATGAGTACAACACAATCTATTGCTTCAGAAGTCACAGTGACGAATTCACCTGACAGTATGTACCGGACATTCTCGTACTCGCATCCATGACGCTCTCGATATAGAAATGATGACTGTGCGGCTACTGAATTGAGATGCTTGCAATCAAACATTATTCCTCTCCTTCTCGACACTGTGCGGCCGCAACCGCCGAACATGGCTGCCCCAGAGGTATCCCCTCCACCCCCGCCATCCCAATCATCGTAAGCCTTCTTTTACCTCCAACACTCGAACATCCGAGGACCTGACATCTCCAGACTCTCATTTAGCCAAGGCTTCCTCCTCGGCCAGCTCTCCATAGTCCTCCTCCTCGGCGCCTTCATCAAATTCTTCATCTTCGGCGACCCCCCCTCCGCCTCCAGCGTTGCCTCATCGCGAGCCCAAACCCGACGCGACCGCAGCCTCGCGCACAAACAGCAACAGCAACAACGACGACGCTCCATCTCGCTCGCGCAAACGACTCTAACCGACTCGCCGCACCGCTCCCGTCGCCAACGCTCCTCCATCCTCCGGAACCCGCCGCCACTGACGACGGCAACAATCCTCGCCAAAACATACTACAATGTCCACGGCCACCAGCCCGAGAGTCTGGACTGGTTCAACGTGCTGGTGGCGCAGACGATCGCGCAGTTCCGCACCGACGCGCACGCTGACGACGCCATCCTGACCTCGCTATCCGCCGTGCTGAACGGACCGCAGCGGCCGGATTTCCTCGACGAGATCCGCGTGACGGATCTGACGCTCGGCGAGGAATTTCCTATCTTCAGTAACTGCCGGGTTAGTCCGATCGAGGAGGACGATAATGGCGGCAGCGCCGGCGGCGCGGACGCAGGCGCAGGCGGGCGTTTGCAAGCGTGCATGGACGTCGATCTGAGCGATGATTCCATCACCTTGGGTCTGGAGACGAAGATCCTTCTGAACTACCCGAAACCGCGAACGGCGGTGCTGCCCGTGGCGCTGGCCGTGTCGGTGGTCCGGTTCAGCGGCACGCTGTCCATTTCCTTCCTGCCGTCGTCGTCGTCGTCGCAGACGCCGCCGGCGCGCGACGGCGACAACAACACCACCAGCGCCACGGGCGGGTCGCCGACGACGCTGTCGTTCACTTTCCTGCCCAATTACACGCTGGACTTGTCGGTGCGGTCGTTGGTCGGGTCGAGGAGCCGGTTGCAGGATGTGCCGAAGATCGCGCAGGTGGTCGAGAGTCGGTTGCATGCCTGGTTCGATGAGCGGTGCGTGGAGCCAAGGGTGCAGCAGATTGTGCTGCCGAGTCTGTGGCCGCGCAAGCAGAATACCGGGACCAGGGGGGGTGGGGATGGCGTTGACGAGGAGGGTGATGGGCTTGGTTATGGGTTTGATGGAGAGGGGAGAGGGAGTGTGAGGCAGAGGCAGAGGCAGATGCAGATGGGCGAGGAGGGTTTGAGATGGAGGAACGGTAGGGAGATGGGGGCAGGTAGGGTCGGAGGGGAATTGGGCGGGGGACGAGGTTACGATCTGCCTGCGATGCTGGCTGCTTGAGAGGACATGTAGATGGCAGGATTGGCGTTGCATGAACGAAGATGGTCACATGGGACCTTGCATCCAGTTCTATTGGTGTACTTATAGTAAGAACCGCAAATAAATGTAAGCTACAAAGGCGTTCACTTCAGAGTAGTCCTCTTGTGCTCACTAAGGCGCACCAAGGAGAGGGCTTTTGGCAGGGCAAAGATCAGTTGCGTGAATCCTGAAATCCGTATAAAGTCTTTCCTACTGCATTCACTGCTCATTCGCAAAGATGGCTTCAAGGAAAGGTTTCTAAGATCTTGACTTCGAATTGGTCTCTGCTGGTCTATCTGACAAGATCTTCACGGCATCTTTGGTATAAACATAACTGGCCCCACTCCAAACCGTAGTTGCAGCAACCAGATACCTATTTCACCCGAGTATGCGTTAGCAATCATATTCCATCCTCACCCCGTCCATTATCAGGAAACGAAAAATAAAAGACGGCTTACTGCATGGCCGTCATGGCGCCCTGCACATCAAGACTCAGCAAAGGCATCGCCGTCGTCGCCCCGATCAACGCCAGCTGCAGCGCCGTGTTGACCTTGGAAATATTCGTCGGACGGACTTCCGCGCTCGGGAGGGAGAAATCCCAGTACCGGCTGAAAGTCTTCGGAGGGGGCAGGGAGATATAACGGTAGTAGATGGCCGCGATGCCGAGGCCGACGTCGCGGCCGAGAATGATACCGGCGAGCCAGACTGCGCGTGAAGTAAGCTCCGATGTACTCGCCTTGTATGCAAGTAGGAGCGGAGCGGAGCGGCCTACCTGGCAAAGCCCCCTTCACGGCCAAACAGACGGTCAGAATGGTCATGAGCGTCTTGTCGGCCATGGGATCGATGACGGTGCCCACGACCGTCTGCAATTTCCAGCGTCGAGCAACATATCCGTCGACAAGGTCTGTGACAGCGGCGTAGGCGAAGAGTCCCACGGCCCAGGCGTGTTGGTCGTGGAGGACGAGGTAGCCTACGACCGGGGCGGCGACGAGGCGGGAGAAGGTGAGGACGTTTGGGATGGTGTAGATGTTCTCGTGAGGGGTCAGAGTGGAGAGGAGCCGGTCTTTGATCTTGAGCCTGCGAGGAGGTCTGAGGGATGCAGGTCAGTATTGGCAGCAATGAGGGTTTCTGACGTGCGAGCGCGCAATTGAACGGCTATCGGAAACCGGGCGCGCACACCAGTGTCTTAATCGAATTAGGAAGAAAAGGTTTGCTCACTCTCGTCCGGACTCAGGTGTCTCCTCTTTGCCTGACGACGACGACGACGACAGCATCCGTAGCTGCGTCAGGCTCGGCTTCCTTCCAGAATCACTAGATAACCGCGTGAGTGAAGTCCAGGAACCCAGCGACAAAATCCCACACACCTCCAGCGCAAAGCAACATTCGATCGCTGAGCCGGTGCCGCGCCATACCATCTTTCTTGACCAGTCGACGTCGTCCTGAGCAGTCTCACCAACCTCGTTGCCAGCAATCCCCGTGCCAGTGAGCTCGAAGCAACGCTTGACCCGTGAGACCGTGTCAGCCGCAAACAACGGGCTCCAACCATTGCCATCGCATGTTGCTCCGAAAGTCACTTGGCTGGTGTTTGTACTGAGGCTGAGAGAATGACGATGTCTCAAGGTTCCCGCTGTGGCTGACCTCGTACCGTAATCGTGGATCAAAGTGTAATTTATTTTGATGCGATGCAATAGTTACGGGTAATATTGATATGGTACCCTATAAAGTACCTTGTCACGATACATTCTCCCACCCAATTCGTCATTTCTCCCCAGCTCACATGTGCTTCATGTAAGTTTCACTTTTTAGCTTTTTTCTTTCTGTCAAGTTGGCTCCATGTCCCGTCGCAGCTCGCAGGCAGTCGTGACACCTCAACTGCATGCCATTTGTCTTATCAATGCGCGTCAGCCCGATTCCGACTCCCTGCCACCGGAAAAGTCTGTGCTGCCAATTGCTTTTCTTCGGGTTCGGCAGTTCTCTTGCTTGATGTTGTGTACACCGGCATATCGTTGCCCTGCCTTTTGGGTCTCCTTCAGCTGGGGCTTGGCACTGGAAGCGGCCTATCGATGAGTGGGGGATATGGGGTCGGGAGGTGACCGTGGCAGAGGCCAATATGCTCATATACTTGGCACATATCAGCTCCGTATTTCACACATTTGGGCTTTCGGCCAATGCCTCATCGCCTCCTAAACCTGTTTCCTGTCCCCAAGTGATGGCATTCATATATGTTTGGCCGATCGCACTGAGCTGCACTGCAGATCCGCCACAGGTTCTTTCAGTTGAGCGAACTGAGACCCGGCTGAATTATCGGAGCTGGGGCATGGCATGGCATTATCCTTCCTTACAATGACCACTTACTACGGAGATAAATACCTCTAGTACTCTTGCATGCTCATGTCTGGACCGGCCAGTCAACCCCATCCCCGAGACACCGGGACCCGAGATGACAGTGGCGTCATGCGCTGCGGCCAAAAACTTCGCTGTGCTGCTCTGCGCTGCTCTGCGCTGCACTACATGTCTCTGCTGCCGCTCAGACAGGAATTCAAGGTGTGAGAGATGCAGTCCAAATGCATCGAGGGCGTCGGACCATTTTGGACTCCAGCAGATTGTAAGGGAACGATCTTCCATGGTCCCGACAGATCCATAGCAGTTGGTCGCAGAGGGCCAAGTATACCTTGAAAAGGTAGTCAACTCACCCTGTTGGCACACATGCCTGGCTGGTCCTCCTGCCAATGGACAAGGATGTCGAGACAGCTGCCCCCGAAACATTTCATAGCGTCCAACCTATAGAACGATACGCTCAACTTGAAACGGATTATCTATCTCCAGAGCTTTCACGGCTGATGTATTCGGTGCCAATTTGTCTGTGTTTGTCCCTAAGCTAAAGTCAAGTTGTGTACATTTCCCGATTTCTTGACGCACACAGCCACCCATTCTCTTTCCTGGACTGCTCGCACCGAATTGAAGGCCGAGACGACATCACAATATCCATAACCGTACTCGTCTCCGCAAACCAAAACGGCCACCCAAAACTCATCGAACCCAAACAATTCAATTCAACCGCTGTAATTACAATAATCAAAACAGAGAGGAAAGGGTAGAGTGCCAACCAAAGCCCGCAGAGAGTATAGAGAGCCGCCATCGGCACGAGCACGATTAGGAGGAACCGCTCTCTCCCCATCTGTCGCATCCTCCTGTTCACAGCCGCTGCCAGGACCGCTATGACATCCTCCTCATGTCTCGTAGTGAGCAACACTCGCTCTACGGACTGCCGATAGTAAAACTCAGAAAGTAACGTGACGACGTGGTACACTCGAATGGGTGAAACATAACGCAAACATGACTTTCACTTTTGACCCCCTTGCGTAAAACGAATTGCCAACCCGTGCAAACATTTCGAAGGTTTCTTTTCCATCCGGTCAGTAAGTACGGCACCGACTCGGCTGATCGACGACAGAAAGCTGTCTAATACACAAGCCTTTCCGGTATTTCACTGCACTCCTCTGCCACTATCTAGCAGGCTGCAGATGGACTTGGTGCACAAAAGGTGACATCATCTTGACAGAGGTGGAAACGCCATGGTTGAACTTCTAACAGGGCCAGATGCACGCTTTCATCATCCTACCGTGCCATTGCCCCACTGCGACAACGGAGGCCCAGCTGAGTATTGACCGTGTGCGACACTCATATTGCCAGGCCAGTAATGCTTGTCGGTGGGATACCCGGCGCTGGGTGTCGCAACCGCCTCCCCCCGCGGTCCGGCAGATGTGGCAGGTGTCCATCGAGGATCGACCGCTGCAAACTGCACACCGTCCGGTCGCGGCGGTGCATAGTAGCCTCGGTTGTAAGGCTCGCTGCCTTTTGAGTCGATGACGTTCTGTGACTCCTCATTCGGTCTGGTTCGTACTGCACCATGCTGCGGATATGTCATGGGCTGCAACTGATTGATTGATCCTCGATCGGGCGTGAAAGCTACTGGCCCGAGGTTGCTGTTCATTGATTCGTAGCGTGAGGGATACGACGGGTTTGAGGCATAGTAATCTTCTTGTTTGATGGGAGGCTGAGGGGCAACGTTTGGAGCGGGGTAATACGGTTGTTGCAAAGGAGCGGACGCGAAGCCTGGGTTCGGAGGTGGTTGATGCCCGTTCGGATATGGGATCGCATCCATGCCATGGTAGTAACCGTTGTTGGCACCCGGTAACTGAGGGTGGTACATCTGACTGTTCAGGACTGGCGGTCTCCGGTCGTAGCCATTCCGGTCACCATAGGCATAGGGATTTCGCTGCCCGTCCAACTGGCCGTCAAGCGCGTCGTCTACGTCATCCAACGGTGCCCGAAAATTCTGTCTCGAGGTCAACTCCGGTCTCGGCCTGAGTTGGCGAAGCTGCGGATGGTTGGCAGGTGTCTCAAGGGTGCCGCTCAACACGTCGTTTACTTTGTAGTATGACACGAGATGATGATGGACGCCCTGCACGTTCACGCTCATTGTCTTCTTCACCAGACCGTCTTCCTTGAACCCGTACGAGTCCACCAACGACCCGATGAGCGAGCGCTCCGTGTCGCGGTCGAATCCACCCGCTCCACTTCCTCCGGCCGCTGCTCCTCCTGCGGCCGTTGCCCCTGCGTCTTGTTTGAAGGCTGGAGTCGAAGGGGTGGTCGGCGACAAGGCAACCGAGCCGTTGCTGGCAACGCTGTCGTTGCGCGGATACGGTTCGCCGGCCTTGGTCGGCCGTTTGTTGCGTTTCGTCGCCCTTTTCTTTTCCCCCGGAGGAAATGGCTTGAGCAGCTCGCGGTAGACGAGAAAGTTACCCAAGATTCGACTCGGGCTCCAGGGCACCCCATCCGTCCACCGCTTGATGCCGGAAGCGTTCTCCTCGTAGATGAACACGCATCCACTCCTGATCAGTTGGCTGCGCTCTCGGTCATGCGGCCTCCTCGGAACATGATGCAAGACGCCGGTCAGACAGGCTTCGAACAGGAGTAGTGCGTCGTGGGTGGAAGCGACGTGGCCGTTGAACGTTGGTTGCAACGACCCACCGGAGCTGGCGCTCATGTCGGGCGACAGTTTGACGATGCTTTATCAGCGGTTGACGATAGAGTTGAGGAGAAAGTTCGTAAGCTCCAGGAACGCTTCGAACTTAAGTGAGAAGGGAGATCGGGTCGGGGTGCGATTCCAAGAACACCTTAGGGCGCACGACGAACGTCCCAGTTCGCAGGCGGTGCAGCAATCGGGAAAGCGGAAGCTGGCGGGAAGTGTTGGTAGGTCCCGAGGTGCGATGTTTCGCCGGTCTGTCTCTCCGAGCACCAGCAAGGTTGCCGGTCCCCCAACGTATACAACAAGGTAACTGAGGTTCGGTCGTGAATACCGCTCTACGGAAACAGCAAGTGGGATGGAGATGCAAAACAGAGTTAGCGGGAATAGTCCCCACGCTGGCTCTCAAGTTCGACTAGAGAAAGGTGTAGGGAAAGTGAAAGCGGAATAAGGCCTGAGAGGCTCAAAGTCAAAACGAAGAATGCTTGACGATCAGCAGATGGAAGGAAGGAAGGGGGGGGAAGATTTCTTGCAGCTTGCAGAGCGCCTCCGTTGACAGGGTCGACACGATAGTGGGTAAGGTGTAAGGTGTAAGGTAAGGTAGTAAGGTAAGGTAGGCAAAGAAACAAGTGAGTTAAGTTAAGTCAAGGTCAAAAGGTAAAGAGGCCCATGGAAGTGGGAAAGGTAAGGTAGGTAAGGCAGGTAAGTGGGGGGAACGACGAATGACGAACGACAAATGAGGAAGTGACGAGGGAGTACTCGAGTGTTAACGTTACCGACAAGGAGCTGAAGGAGCTGCTGCCGCTGCTGATGCTGCTGCTGCTGCCGGCTGCTGCGGTGACAAGATTAAGGTAATGTTAAAAAGAGGCAATATTTTGTGTGTGAATAATAAAAGGTAAGGTCCGGTACTTGAGTTACACGTTACACACAATGAAAGGTTAAGGTTAAAAAAAAGTGTGCGAGTTCGTTTGTAGAGGGAGTAACGGTTTACGGTAAAGCAGAGACGATTTCAACAGCCAACATGAACAAGAACAGACTGGTGGGCCCAGGTATAAGTGAAAAGAGGTAGAGTTAAGTGAGTTAAGGTAAGGTAGGTAAGGTAAGTAAGGTAGTGGGATAAGGTAATAAGGTAATAATAAGGTGAATGGGGACGAAGGTTACGAGCGAGTACGGAGAAAGTTTAAGTAGTAGAAGCAGTAGCAGCAGTAGTAGTAGGACCGTTTCCAATTGATCGACTGAATTAGAACGGGGGAACCTTGGAGCTCTGCTGTTTTTTGCTTCGCTTTTTGGGATTCACATCCAACCAGACAATTGACGTTGGCCAGCCGAAACTCTAGCTCAAAGCCGGAGAGAGGTTGAGAGGTTGAGAGATCAGAGAGCGGCACCGCACCATTCGGAGCAGTGCGAAGCCATGCAGGCAAAGGATAGGGTAGGCAGGGACCAGCTGAACACGGTTCGATTCGGGTGAGGATGGTGGTAAATGTGTTGTTGTTGATGGTGAGGGTGAGTTGTGGTCGTGGAGAAGGATGAGGGAGATTGATGATGGTAGATACTGATAGACGCGCGATGGTCATTCATCCACTTCATCCCGTACACCCAGGCCCTTGTAAGTTGAATGTGTAGATGAAATGTCTTCCATTTTCGCATCGTCTGATTCGTCAACGTTATTGGGTCGCCAAAGGCCCCGTCGTCTTTTAGGCAGGCCTACAGGAAGGGTACATACAAGTGGTCAAGTAATCTATGGAGGTACATGTACCGTGACGGTCACCCTTGTGACTGGGGGGGAATGTGCTGCGAACCTGGACGCACAAACGAGGAGCGAGCCGTCGACCGCGAAAGAAAAGATTAAGATACTTTACTACCGTACCCGGTACTCGACTGCAGAGGAAATAAGAATACCAGTACCAGTACCCTAGTTGATATTTGATACCATACCTAAGGTTGAGGTCAAAAGTCAGGGTGAAGATGCCGGAAGTCTAATGAGATCTATCTTCCTCAAGCGAAAGGTAACTTGTTGTAGGGAGTGTATCCAGTCACGAATTGATTATTCTTCTAGGAGAAGATGTGGATGATGATCTGCAAACTGTGCCGCCAGCAACGGCTTGGACCTGATCTTGATCTGATAAGGTAACTTCTTTCATATTCCTCATCACCATCAACCTGAAATTGATATACCAAGGTAATCAATGAATCAATCGTACACATAATGACAGCTACTGAGGCAATCAAAACAGGTCAATCACGGGAATACATACTCATCCTCGATCAGACTGGCCGGCTTCTCTTCTCCATCCTCTGCTCAGACTATGAAAGAAATACAAGGATCTGAGATTCAAAGCTTGGCAGGCCACACAGACCCTTTGTGTTAGACGGTACCTAAGGTACCCTCTGTCATTCTGCGTCGAAATCATACCTAAGGTACCTAAGGTAAGGTACGCTAGTATTGAGGTAACATACCTGACCTTACTGTACCCAAGGTATTCCGTGCGCTGTACGGCTGTTACGTTGCTGACTAAGGTAGATATCGTCACTACCTTACCTTATGGTACCTTGTATCATCATCATCATGGTTCCTCAAATATCGCTTCACATAATGATACCAAGCGGGAGCGTCAGCTGATGACCTTCAAGTGGTCCGTCAAGGCCAGATCCGTCAATTATTACCTTATGATACCGGAAGATGGTGATGTGTCTGTGCAGTAATGGTAAAGTATGGGTATAAAACTGCACCGTGGTACGAATAGGTAAATCCCTTTTAAGGTACTTCCCAGCCAGAGCTACCTTAGGTACTTACCTACGGTACGCATCGAATATTCTCTCCATCCCGGCACTGGTCGGGTTTCGACGGCTGCACTTTCATGCGCACATCGGCAACTTCCTTCCCTGCGCAAACAATAAGGTACCTTACGCCTCGGTTACTCGTCTGGAGATTTGGATCAAAGTAATCTTACCTTATCAAGGTGATTAACGCTGGTCGTGCGACTCTCATCTCCTCACTCTTCGACCTAGGCTTGTTCATCTTTGGACTTTCAGCTGATGGTCCCGCCGTGTCCTGTGGTAATAGCTAACAGCTGAGCTTTTGATACTCGTGCTCACTCCAGACGAGGATGCCTGCAATAGTTGTGTCTCGTCTGCCTTAGCTTGCCTGCGCCTGTGCTTGCGCCTGTGCCTTCGGCTGTGCCTTTGCCCGTGCCTCTGCGCTGCTGCTGCTGTGTTGCTCTGCCCACGTTGACCACGACGCGCAGTGTACTGTACATATATATAAATATATCGATATGCACTGTCGGAACATGTACAGAATTCATGTAATGTCATCTAATCAATCACGCCGCTACCTCGTGCCATCTGCCGCAGAGTGCAGACGGTGGGGGGCACTTCGGAATTGATTGATCCAGCACATGTGCCGGGAGTGATTGATGCTTCGAGCGCGAAAAAGTAGAAGAGCCCGTCGCTCGGTTTCAGATGGTTCGCTGAGGATCGAGTCGCGCCTGTTCAAACCCTTCGCAGCCCCCGACTTGAGGCCTGGGGGTTTCACCATTGCATTGGGAGCGCTGCTGCTGTCTATTGTCGGCTTTGACCTTCCGGTGGGTACGGCTGACTAAGAGAATATCTGTCGATGCTGCAAGCCACCATCCACCAATCATAATGATGGCCAGGCATTATGAGAGCTCGCTTATCCCGTACTCATCGGAACGAACAACGTAACGAACGACGTAAGAGGAAATCCTCATCAAAGCGGTGCGCATCGCTCATGATCGAGTGACTTAACTTAGCTCGTCGATCAAGTCTAGAGTCCGGAGCCTAAGGTATTACCGTTAGGGTGATGAGGTAATGCCTTGTCTGATGCATTGTCTCGAGTGCGTCGTTAACCGGATACAGCACAATGTGTTCATGCTGGCTTGACATGATTGGAGGGCCATGGCTGCTGTTCTGAGCGATTGCGTGGCGGGTAGCGTCAGAGATCCATGCCTATCGTCCCTGTAATATCATCAAGGTCCATCATACCGTCACTGGAGAGCCAACCAGAACTTGCCGAATGAGGCAGTCGGACGCCGGAAGGGAAAAAAGGGAAAACGGGGAGTAAGGCACACCAGCATCATTATCGTCCAGAGGAAAGCATGTATGAGTCTGTGAGTCTGTGAGTCTGATCACGGCACTGTATCGTAATCCCCATTCGTCCATTCGTTCGAGCAAAAGACCCATCGGCGGAAGGCAATGCAACGAGAGGGATATAACCGCGTTTCCGACCCAGCTGAGATCCTTCGCCACATGCAATAAGTTACTATCGAGATACTTGTATGGCCGCAGTCCATCCCGGCTGTGGTGGTCAAGAGTCAAGACATTGCCGATTTGACGAATCTCACTGCCTCCCGTAACGTTAGTGATGTTCATTGCATGTCAACCCGGAGCTAGTCCTGCTGATTGAGACGACGGGATTCTGGCAAAACCTTACCAGGTATTTCTATCCTCAGATGACTGACCCAGGTGTAAATCAATCAACGGCCCGTTCTAGCCACTTTGTCACGACTCACACACATCTTCCATCCATGAAATGATGCCGTCGTAATCGGCCATTGCTCTGCGGCGATTCGGAACCGGTTCTTGGCCGCCTTCAGCCGCTGTGACACAGGAGAGTTGACATTCTGTCATTGCTCTCTGTTTCAATAGCGATCGAACGAAATGCCAACAATGGTGTAAGATCGCGTGCTTCACCCTGCAGCTGTGAGGTCTAGGACGGAGATGAGATGGCAGGAGTCTACGGAATCCCCATCGCCTTCGATTCTCGGCGCGGATCTTTTGCACGAGGATCGGAACGTAACTCTTGACGATGGCAGGCCATAGAAAAAGGTGGCCTCAACTCGACCCAACCCATAGCACGATTAGAGTCATACTGATCTCGTTCATGGCTGGTCAGATGTACCGTGACACTTGGCTGCCTAGACGCATGTCGTCCGCCCTGTTCATTGTGGCAGCTATATGTGATAGCAACGATGGAGTCAGGCAGCCGTAAGGTCCGAGGGGATTCGGTCTCCTCCAAATTTCAAACCTGCCATGATATTTCAAGCGTGTGTACTAAGAAGCCGGTCAAAACGGTACTCTACCTCACTCAAATGGAGAGTTCTCTTACTCATAACACTTGCCGATCACAATACGGAGGATCCACGAGTTTGGGTGAATGAGGTAGTGCGTTCGCAAAGGCCGCAATCGGCAGCAGCGGGAAACAGCCGCTGAGTTTGGCATCACAACACCATATCTGAATAAAGTAATCAAGGCAAGGTCCTCATTATCTGTACATCACGAACATCCTTATTTGGGATGTAACAACAGTGCACTTCGTATCATGGCGAGTTTACTGATGGTTTAGTATCGATTTTGAGTGACCGTGGTATGGCGTCAAGAGATCATGTAATGCGAGATCGCAAGGAACAGGCGCCCCGAGGGCCATCACTGCCGTGACAGATATTCGATTTGAGAGCCACGAGCTCCATGAGATGCTGCACTTCGCCGTGTGCCAGGTAGCAAACGTCCAAGGTGAGAGAGGTAGTCTTCAATACAGCTCCTTCTTTTTGCTAGGTTGGAATGGCGCAGTGATTCTCGCGGACATCGTTGTGCTCGTTCCAGCCACTGTGACCCCGAAGAAGCCCGTCATACCTCTTTCTTGCAGCACCACGGTACTTGGGACCATTCGAATGCTGCTCCGAGTCGCTATACAATTCATCTCAAGGGCTCTGTAGACCTATTGTTCTGTGAAATACCATGGCTTACGGCCCCCATACACCTCTCCCGGAAATAACATGGGTACTGGAACTTGGGGCTGGAAGACTTCCATACTGCAGACGGTGTCTTTCGTGGCTTCGTCGTCGCGCGTGAGCTGATGTACAGGAATGAGTACTCCACATTCCCAATTGCGGCATGTCAATTTGGGAGCCTTCGTTGTCCTGTCTTTGACCAACCTTCCCCAAGCACTCTCTGACAGGTTTGCAGAGCCGACGTACGCCCACGCCGGACAGCTAACACTCTCCGTCGCTGGAGATGGCCATTGGCGACGCACAAAAAGCATCTGTGTAGTCTTTAGTATGGGTGCATACCTGGGCCTACTTCTTGCGGTGCCTTGAAGCTTGCCTTGTTATGCATCAGAAGGCCCCCACGATGACTTTTGCAGTCCCGCATCACGTCTCGGGGAAACGTCGTTGCGTTGTACCATTTCGACTGAAAGCAGATAGTTCCGGCGCACTGTGGCTGTTAGCGGAGTCAAACAGTACTTGGGAGAAGACATACGGAAGCACCCCCTTTGCTGTTTTCCACGGTCTCTTGGGTCGGAAAGTAGATGCGGAAGGCCTTTTGGATTCGTGCAATCAAGGTCTCCTGAGCCTTCCCCTCCATCTCGGCATTGGTCCTTTTACGTTTGTCTTTACCGGAGTTATTGTACCTCCAGCCATATTCCGTCATTCCATCATCACCTGGAAAACTCAGCATTGTTCATCTTCGCGCCGTTCACTAGCGTACCTTGAGCGGCGAGATAAATCATCATAAGAAAGTCGAAGTTCAAAGAACCGATCGAGGATGTCTTAGATGTCAGAGCGTGATGATAGGACCGTGAGACTTTAAAGATGCGTACCACGAAGTCGACCTCTAGGGGTCGTTGACACTCTAAACCAAGCATGCGGACAGCCCTTCCGAGACCGCAATATCCTGTTCGTCTCCACTCTTCATGAATGTGAGGGCCGCCACTATATAGATGTCAATTTGGAACTGCACTTGACTGTTAAAAAGATCATACAACAGGCCTGCACTAACATGGAGTGGATAAAGGCAAGGCTTTTGGTTTCTGAGAAGTCGAAGTTGTACAAGCTTAGGACGATGTCTCGCTGGAGACCCATGGCCTCGAGAAAGTGTATCAGTTCCTTCCCAAAGAAGGTCATCCGATCCTTCGCCGAATCTGCGCCCCCATCAGATCTTGGCAGGTCTATAACAAAGACCGTCTGGTGCCAAGTCCTGTATTCAGCTTAAGATTCTGTGCGATTATCGGAGCAAGCTCACGTTCTCCATGACACCGCTTTCACCCCAATCGTAAGGTACCAAGTTCGCAGAGGGTACCACAACCCGGAGGTATGTTGGATGAGAAAGGAGCATTAGCTTAGAATGCATGCAATTGACGCCGCCTTCCATGGAAGGGAAACAAAGGCGCAAGTTGGACATGTGAGCTGTTTCTCGCCGGTATTGTTGCTTCTGATAGATATCTATCAGAGTTTGTTCTCAAAACACTACAGCCCAAGGCCCACCCGCTCACCAATGCATCTTCCTTTGCTTGCATCACAAATATCATTTTTGTCCTGTCCGGGCTAATTTTGCGAAGCAGCCAATCGATATCCCATTGAAAGGCACTGAGTACCGCCAATTGCAAATCCGCTTTTTGCAAGACCTCTTCGATCTTGAAGTCATCTTTCCTTGGGTACCCGAAGGCCCAGGTCTTCTTAACAACCCCTCTAGGATATAGTAAAGACCCTTGTCTCGGCTGTAGTGGGGCATCAGGAGTAGGCTCCGCTGAATGCGCTCTCACCTCTTCAGGTATACGCCTTTCCCGTCGTGCTGGCGGAGGGGAAATTGAAGCTTTCCGTTGTCGCGCCAGCCGCTGTTCCTCCATCTCCTTTCGGTTGAGTCCAAGAAAGCAGACATCACTACGCTCATGAAAAGAATCAGTGGGTTTCCCGATGGGACCATGGATACGTTCCGCACGCAGGGTTGATGTGGTTTGCTCTTGTGGGTCTTCCGTGAGATCGATTACTACTGCAGAAGCTTCAGAATTCTTAAAGGCCCCGCTTGTCAGATCATGTGATGGCTTCTGTAAAGAGAGAGCTATGGCTCGACTCAGCTGCTCGTCATCCTCCGTATCCGACATTGTTTTACGGACAAGCACCGCGTGCTGATACCTAACTTAGGTAAGGGTAAAGCGAGAATCGCGTGAGTCAGCTGACGTACTTGACAAGGCTATTTCAAGTTTGGTATAGACAGATCGGGCTCAGATCTCAGATCTCAGTTACCCCGCATTAGCGCAGCCACCGGCTTTTCACGGAGACGTCACGACTTGACCAAAGAGCCAGTAACATTGAAGAGGGAGCTCATATCCCTGCAAGTCCGTGCACCAGCATCAACAATTTCGTAGCTGCACCCATTGCCCTCTCTCCTCTGTAATCTTCCGCCTAGCTTCATTCCTGTTGCCTGGTGCTTGAATCAATTCGAGCATTCAAGGCTTCGCTTTCAACATTCAGCTGGTCGTATATTCAGTGTCAGTGATACAATGGCTTCAAAGCCGTTGCCAAAGCAAGGCAAGAAGAATGTAGTCATCATTGGTGCAGGAGCTGCTGGAATGGTATTTAGTTGATCTAGAGGCAGAGTTATACCCTTCGATAGCTGACAGACACCGCCGATAGTCGTGCGCTGCAACGTTGGCTCAGCACCCTGACAAGTTCAACGTGACTATACTCGAGCGCATGTCCGTTGCCGGAGGCCAAGCTACAACAATTGCGCTCGACAAGGAAAAGTACGGCACTTCGTGGCTCAACGATGGCGTGCAGGGTGGTCATCCAAACTTCAAGCATACGCTCAATTTCTTCCACAAATATGGGTACCAAGCCCAGGAACTCAAACTTCAGGTGTCTTTTGGCAAGGGCCAAGATGGGTTTTGGACCAACGTCTTTCCGAGCACTTTGGTGGAACAGCATGCTGCAGATATCAAGAAGTTCGGCAGGGTACTCAAACTCATCAAATGGACAATGCCAGTTCTGGGGCTCGTACCATTAAAGACCATGCTGAAGATGTTCCTTTTCCACAAGGACTTTGGCGACAAGATGGTACTTCCGCTTATCGCTTTGTTCCTGGGCACAGGTGCGTGCTCTCACTGAGTCGCCTTCCATCATCGACGTGCTCGTTTACAATTATTGTAGGAAACCAAACTGCCAACGTCTCATGTGCCATTCTTGAAAGACTGTTCGATGACCCTAACATGAAGTTGTGGGACTACGACCCAAACACTCTGTTACCTAACCTGCCCACCATGGTGTCATTCCCAAATTGTCACGAGTTCTACCAAGCTTGGGCGGCCGATCTCCGTTCGAAAGGTGTCACAATCCGCTTGAACACAGACGTGACCGCCATCTTAAGTCGCAGCAGTAAAGGCGTTGTGCTAGAGACGGCGCCATTTGATGCCCAAGCAAAAAACCAAGCCGGTGAACATACAGGACCAGCGTCGGTCACAGAGACGTTTGATGACATGATTCTCGCCATCCTTGCTGATGACGCGAAAAAGTTGCTCGGCAAGAACGCAACGTGGAAAGAGAAATTTGTTTTGGGGGGTGCCAAGTTCTTCGACGATATTACCATCACTCACTCCGATAGCCGATACTTCCAGAGGAATTATGAGACTCGGTTCAATCCCGAGCTCTGCGCGAAACCGAAAAGCAAGAAGGATGAGGAGCGCATCCAGTTCGCCAAGAATGAAGCTAATGGTCAGGACGGAGAGCCCAGCGGATACAGGCCAATGTAAAATACCCTCCTGATCTTAGAGTCATTGAAGTCTTACTGGAAACAGGTATTACACGCATACGTACCCGGAGGATCCGCAACGGATCGAAATGTCTTTCGATTGCACTAATTATCAGCACCAGTTTCGCATGGACCACGGCGCTGACAAGGCTCCCATTCCATATGATAATCATGTTTTTCAATCTATCTTCCTGGACAAGACCAACCGCCATATGTGGACAATTGACCAGATCGACGAGGACAAAATCATCGAGAAGAAGTGGTGGCATCAGCTGGGTCACAGGTGGCAGCATTACGCCCGGGTCGTCCCCGGCATGATGTTCATCAACGGGAAGAACCACACGGTGTTCGCGGGATCATGGACTCTTGTGGTGAGTCATTCCTTCCCTTTGAAGATTTCAAGCTCGTCGGCCTTGGTCTTTTCGAACTGACCAAGTTACGTGCAGAATATGCATGAGATGGCCTGCGTGAGCGGTATCGCAGCAGCTTACCGCCTCGGCGCCGATTACTTGAAATTCGATGATTTTGCGGAAGATTTGTTTAAAAAGTACCTGCTCATATCGCATGGTGTAATCTATAAAGGGGGCAAGAGGAAGCAGCAGTGAGAGGCGCCTCGCCGTTGTCGTCAGCATTCTGGGATTGGATCTTTGAGCATCTTTATGCTGTGAGACGTTTTTAGTCACGTGAGCGGAGCGCTGGCGTTGAGCTGGTGTCCAGTGTGTTTGCACGCTCCAGCGTTCAGTTATAGTTCTACCCACCTATATATCGGACACACAGTCCAATGCCACCATACCCAAGCCTAGGGCGATTTATCCCAATCTGGAGCTGGAGAGTCCCTTTTCAAGGCCGCACTTGCACTTAGATCATAGAGCATCTGAATGCTTCTTCGAGAAGATTTGCTGGCAGGTGTCAGGTGATGAGAATATGAGCGGTAGTCACTACTCAGGATTGTGACCCAGTCCAAGATTCAACTTATTGTACCGAATTCAGTGCTACACAAGCCCCGGAAACTTCTGGTGGGTCGCTAATGGTGTCGGTGGTTGATTATCGCAGGCAAGAGGCAGAACTCCTGACTACCAGCTTGTCTCGGCATCGATGCCACTTAGTCCCTTTCTTCGTTCAAGCCTCTCTCTCCTCTCCGTCCGTTTTGGGCGTTGCCACAGTCAGAGACGCAGCCTCAGCGGCAGCAGGAAAGCTCAGATACTTCCAATCCTCGATTTCCTCGGTAATGCTCCGCAGCCGATCTCTGATACTCTCCACAGCATAGGTACCTAATAGCAGCCGCAGCGGTGGAAAAGAGCAATGTGCCAACTGCCATACTAGCTCGGCAGCCTTCACCGCGCTCGTTGGCTGGCAATCACCCAACCACTGCACCATCCTCTTGGCATGTCCTGCTGGCGCGGTGGGACCAGCATATGGCTCTGAGGCCGTTTTCATCAGGAAGTGGCCGAAAGTAGGAAGTGGATTCTCCAGTGAATCTGGCTCATCGCGCCGCACATGACCTAGCTCGACCAAAGTCGCTTTGATGTTGAACACATTGATTTCGTAAAGCATGCTCTCGATCAGACCTTCTACTGCATATTTGGTCGCACAATATGGACCCAAACCAGGAACGCCCAGGGCGCCGCTTGTGGAGCTAAAGATCAGGTATCGTCCGGCGCCTTGCTCCCTGAAATAGGGCAAGCTCGACTGGATAATGTTCAACGTGCCCATGAAGTTGGTCTCGAATTGATCTCGGATCTCAAACTCGTCCTGGTCCTCGCAAGCGCCAATGACGCCGTAGCCTGAACAGTTGGCAACAATGTCTACACGGCCCCAGTGCTTGATGGTGTCTTTGATCACTTCGGCGACGGTTTCCCGGAGGCGTACATCACACAAAAGGCCCAGACTGCGGTCAAGATGCCCGTATTGTGTACCAGGTAGACTGTCTTTGAACGTGCGGCCGACGGCTGCGACCAGGTCGCCATGAGCGAGTGCTGCTCTGACTACTGAGCGGCCCATGTGGCCTGTTGCACCGAAGACCTGAACGTTCCACATTAGCGGTGCCCCTGGCAAAAGGGACATGGACTGGACAGATATACAAAGTGGAAACGCCGAACTCACAATCCATACAAGCTGCTTCGGCGTGTTATGTGGCCCTGGGGGGTCGCAACTCGAAGGTAGCAGAAGCTTTGGATCTTGAGACCACAAGGGTGAGGGGTTTTCATCAACAACACCATCAACCATCATGCCTCACACTCGCCATTCTTCACTCCAAGCACACTGTCGCGATACTTTGCCGGACTGCGCTGGAAATGTTGACACGGGCGTGCCTTGCTCAGTCAGTGTAGATTTGGAATTGGAGTCCCTCGGTTGTTTCAATACCGGTAAACAATACTTCGTACAGTACCATGGGCGCTAATCACAGATCATGGCCCGAGCGCCACTGATAGAGGTCGAATGCTCCGCGATATTTACTTACACATGCTACCTGCGCACTAGATTGATGCAGACTTATCATACAATCGTGGTCAATAATGATGAGTGAGTGTAGGCCGCATCAATATGCCCGGCTCATGTACGCTTCATGTCAGAATCAATTCGCGGCCACAGGCTGTCCCACGGTCCGGACATATTCCTTGCGGTAAGGGTTGTCATCAAGTTGGGGATCTCTATTCAATGGCGTCCACTTCGGGTCCTCTTTGAATAGTCTCATCGCTCTGATATACTGGCATCCAATCAGTAGGTAGTTGCAGCCATCGAGGTGGAAGAACCTACATTATTGCTGTCCGTGGTGAACCGATGATAGATACCTGCCGGTAAGATGATGAGATCGTCTTTCTCCAGCATGATGCGAACCCAGTCGTCCCCTTCACTCCTGACATCGAAGAAGCCTTTCCCGTCCAGGATGTATCTGATTTCCTCGTCCTCGTGTAAGTGCTCATTGAAGAACATCTTGACCTTTTCCTCATACACCGCGCCCATTTTCTCGGGCGAGACCGTAATCTCGTCCCTGTTTTTGTAATTCCGATCCTTTGCTATTGCGTCAACGGCCGCAACAGACGGACAGTGATGATAGAAGACGCCAAGTTTCGCCAGGTAGGAGGCATCGACGCGGCGAGCAGAATCGTGATCTTCGCGTTGATCGCCCTTATCGCAAGGTTAGCTGAGATGGTTCGCCACGGGGATGCCTGAGGTGATTCACACCGGTTTATTGTCAAACCAATAGGCCTTCATCTTGAGTTCACCTATACCGTTACTCGTATGCTACTTATAAAACAGTCATTTGCTTTAGTGGGGCTAAATGAGTTGATGGATGGAATCCGTCTTGCAATTCCGAAGCGACCGAAAGTACATTGCCTTACATAGTAGGGCTTTCCTCCATACGGCACGCATGTTTAGTCAACTGGCATCTCCACTGAACGGATTGGTCATTATTGCCTCATTTCGCAACACTGTCCATTCTATTGCAGGCTCTCATTGTGAGCCTCAAAGAATATTACTGATGAACGGCAGAATCCTAGACGTTGTTTGCATGCTGCAGATTAGCAAAGCTTTCGCGGCCGCAGCAAAATTTCAAATTACACCTGTCAATGCCCGGGTTCAGTGAGAGCAGCGACTTGCTGGGAAGTTTGCTATCCAGCGACAAAGATATTGCCACTATTTGCGCAGATATAGTGCCGCACACAGCCAAAGGCGCATGTGCAAAGTTCCACTGGGGAAAAGAGGCGTCCAGAATATCCAGTCACAGCGATAACGAGTGAGATTGGCAAGGAATGGCGAACACTGAATGAGTCTACTTGCATTTGCCCGCTCATATTTGTCTTCAACTCGGCCAGCCTTGGAGTGTCTACCCTAAATTTGCAGTTTTTCAGCCCGAGCGGTTTTGGACCCTATCGGGGCCTGATTCGCAGTCGGACTGCAAGGCTAGGCTTCGCCAATCTTCATACAGGCGCCATAACAGTCCGAATCTATACTAAGTGCGTTGTACAACGGTCATACAGCATATATTGCTATTCAAGGGTATCCGCAGCCCTGCGGTGGCTTAACGGGAGCAACGCAAGGAAATCGTAAGCCGTTAGCTCACCAATCTTCGACCGGCCATTGGGATTCGAGGTCCAATCAAGCCCCAAAGTGGCTGTTATTCAGCATGCAGTGCTGGTTCACTTCGTTCACCAAGCACATCATCCCAGAGACAGTCGATCAGCCTCTGACCAACAAGGCAAACATAGGCACAACAGTGGCCATATTATTCATAGTTGGTCCGATCCATCACAGAAGGAGCTGCCCGTCACAGCCGCATGCATATGACCGTACGTTGTGGTTAGACGTGTCACATCGAGCTGTGTTGCTCTGCACCTGGCACATGTATTACACCGAGCCTTTCCATGTCCCAAAGCCTTTTGCATCTCCTTATAAACCTAAGACCTCCATTGCTCCTTCAAGAGGTTTGTTGTCCGCTGCCAACTTGATAAGCTTTGAAGTATTCCACTCTGATCAGATTTACCTTGGCCGGGGTCTACCTTAGACAACAGACCATAATTGCCCTTTATATATATTGCAACGGAGACTATTCCAGTATGCGACCACAGTTCACATCGACCTCCTCAACGTCTTCCCTTGTCGAGCGAAACGATTCCGTCGGTTTCATTCACTATGGAGTCGGCGGTGCAGGCAATTATCGCAGAGTTGGAGCAGCTTGCTCAACCACACCTCGATCGTCAATGTCAACAGTACCACGTGTTAGTGGACCCTTCTCAAGTGGTATTGGCGGGGCCGGCAACATACATGACGCATCCGAGCGAGCCTTCATCTCTTTCCACGAGGAGCTGGCACGGACCAGAGCCAAAGCACACAGCTCGCCGGCCGCCTACTTCATCGGCATTGGCGGCGCTGGCAACTCCCGAAGACGCAAAAGATCCTCGGTCTCGAGTAACCCTACCTCGCAAGAGTCAACGTACAGCGACGCCCCATTGCTGATTGGTGGTGCGGATGTGCTCTGGAAGAAGATATCCAAGGCCATAGCGTTCCGAGGTACTCCAGGATGACTTGAGCCAACCAGCATGTGCGAAATGTCCAGGCGACAACCGGTCCCTCGACCGCCTAAAGCTGGCAGATTAGGTGAACGAGAGTCTTAAGGCAACATGGCAGGAGTTGTGTTCTGGACCATAACGTGAGAGTATTAGTGTACGTATTCTCAAGGCGGTATAGCTTCAGCAGGAAGCAACGAAGGGTGGTTGGTGCTCTGCATGCAGTCAATGGCAGTTCTCTTCTGAACAGACTCGATGTGCAGCCTAGGATAGAAGCCATACAAAGACAGCTATATGGACCGGTTCGCTCGCATCTGCTATTGTGAGATATTATACATAATCGACCCCAAGTGAGAGTGATGAGAGGACATCGCTGTACAGTAAAGATTTAAGATTTGGGTCCGGTTTTGAGGTCCTCGTTTCCCATTCGACCCCATCGAGAGACCTCAATTATGCTGGACTTCTCAGCAGCAGAAACTGCTTCTCTGTTCAATCTTTCCTTGCCTAAGTAAGGTAGTTAACTGACACTGTACGTAGCGTATTGAGTACCTTGGGCGACTAAGATGTTCTTTGCTGTACGCTCGCATTCCATTTGTTTGGCTTATGACCTCACATCGAAGTAACGTTATATCTGTGTGACTTACCCCTCCAACGGAGCTGATAAGGCGGCACACAGAAAGACTAATAACCGTCGTGTATCAATCGACGCAACGATCTAGATAGGAGATCTGTGAGTAGTATTCCTTTGTGTTTAAAGTATGTGCTACCTCGCCTTTCCTCTACTTTCGTGACATTGACTGCTTAGAGAACCTGTTATGACAGGGTCAAGCCCAAATCAACCCATGAGCTGGGATTCTTATGAGCATGGGAGGTCAGCGAGACAAGGTTCGGTAGGAACACAATCAAGCAGGCTAGATTCTGATCCTCCGAATCCTTCTACCAATTCGGATCACCCGGATATGCCGAGACGTGACAGCCTTGGTGGTCAATCAATCAATGATCCTCAAAGTCGGAGGTGCGTCATTCTGTAGGACGGGCATGATTTTGACCCCTGCAAAGGGCTCTTCGGTCTCTCTCGAGGCAATTGAGTTTATTGTATTGACAAGTGCTGAGTCTTAGATCTCCGTTACTAGGTCATCCCTTTCTGTGCGCCTGAATTCATTTACGCAGGCCGGAGGAGTTAATAGCATTGAAAGCTTTGCTCGATCTTGGCAGCGAGCCGCTGGCTTCGTTGAGCTAGCTCGCGCACCGCAGTCATTCCTGAGATCCGAGACCGGCCACACGGATGAGGAACATGGCGTATCGCGGCAGAAATCTCCCCTAGGGCACCAGACCGAGACTGAAGGAGCGACTATTAACAGCGACGTCGACAATGAAACATTTCAACCATTTGAGGCAGCAGACGGCCGAGGTGAAGCAGAGCTCCAGGATGATATATTCTCGAAAGCACCCTATATCCCCACTTCAATCTCGACCAGTTATGGTGCCATCTACGAGCCTCTGTCGTCACGAGTCAACGATTCGTCCCTTCAGCACGCTGGGCGCTTGTATCGTGAGCAGCAACTCGCAGGCGTACAAGACCCAGATCAAGAACGGGAGCCTTTGCTGGTAAAACAAGTGGAGAGAGAGGATGGGAGCATCGTCAATGTCGTGGTCGGGCAGTCGACATTGCCTCAGACGGTTTTCAACTCTGTGAATGTCTTGATTGGTGTCGGTCTTCTCAGCTTGCCCCTCGGTATGCGCTATGCTGGATGGCTTATTGGCATGCTTTATCTTCTCTTCTGTGCCGGAGTTACCTCATACACGGCGGGAATACTTGCCAAGTGCCTGGACGTGGACAACTCGCTCGTAACCTTTGCCGACCTGGCATATGTTTCATTCGGTTCCAGAGCGCGCATCGTAACGAGCCTCCTGTTCGGTCTGGAAATCACGGCTGCTTGTGTTGCCCTCATTATCCTGTTCTCTGATAGCTTGGACGCTTTGATACCGGGTTGGGGTATCTTGCAATGGAAGGTCGCCTGTGGTGTCATTTTGATCCCTCTGGTTTTCGTGCCACTACGTTTCTTGAGCTTCACGAGCGTTCTCGGCATTCTATGCTGCTTTGGAAGTGAGCATGGTGGAGTACACCTTTTCTTATTCGTACTAACCGATGCATAGTTGTTTCCATACTCTTTGTTGATGGGTTGATCAAGCCCCACGCGCCAGGATCTCTCCGTGAGCCTGCAAAAACTTATCTCTTCCCCGAGCACTGGTCCACACTGCCCCTCAGCTTCGGTCTTGTGATGTGTCAGTAGGGCCCGAGTCGTGACGATGCTACCATGGCTGCTAATTTGCAATACAGCACCTTGGGGTGGTCAAGGCATCTTTCCCAACATCTATCGTGATATGCGCCACCCGAAGAAGTACGGTAGAGCTGTGAAGATTACATACTGTTTCACAGTGAGTCGGTCCTTTTGACCGAAGACTTCAAGACATTGCTAAACGGAAGTTCCAGTATGCCCTAGACTTGAGCATGGCAATTGCAGGCTTGCTGATGTTTGGCGATGGAGTTCGACAAGAAGTGACTTCTAATATCGTCCTCACTAGCGGTTACCCGGCTGCATTATCTGTTGCGGTGGTAATTTTCGTCGCAATAATCCCTGTGACCAAGATTCCTCTGAAGTGGGCCTCTTCCCTTCCATGGCCAATAGATCCGAGCTAACGAGCTTCATAGCGCGCATCCGATCGTTAGTACCCTCGAAATCTTCTGCGGCCTTGACCCCCGCGTCGTATCTTCCTCATCCGGGCTTGTCGGCATGTCTGGCTTCAACCGAGGACTGCTCAAGTGCACACTCCGGGTCTCAACTATCGTGATGATCGTGGCCATCGCGATTCTATTCCCTTCATTCGAGCGCGTAATGGCTTTCATGGGATCAGCTTTGACATTCACCATTTGCGTCATTCTGCCCCTGGCCTTCGACCTGAAGATATTTGGCAGAGAGCTTAGCAGGAGGACCACAATTCTGAACTGGGCGCTTTTGATTGTAAGTGTCATCTTGGCCATGATTGGCACAGTCTGGGCATTTCTACCCAAGGATAGGATAGGGGCGTCGAGCTACATTGTGCTCTTGTAATTGTCAGCCTGACCTCAACTAGAGCGAGCTGCTGGAGGGCCGGCCTAAGCGTATTAGCCAACTGAGGTAGATTCACATGATGCAGTTTGAGCAACGCACATTGCGCTCATAGACAACCCTATCTCCGACCTCCGCGTTTTGACAGTTCATAGTCTCCATATTGGCATCAGAAGCACTCAAACTCTTGAACTCGTCCTCACCTTACCCCTTACAGCGTAGCCCCCTTCCTTACCCTCAACCCACACTTCGTACTCTCCGTCACCATCACTTCCCACCCTGATCTCTCTCCCACAAACGGTCATCGGCTCTTCCGCATAAAGAGGCGCCAGATTTCGATACTCCACTTCATCCACTCTCGGCGGGCGCTCAGGAAATATATCGATCAGATATCTCCTCAGAACCTCCAACATCAGCGTCAACGACAGTGGGCCGTGGACCAGCAGATTTCGATGTCCCTCGACTTCCCTGCAGTAACTTTTGTCTAAATGTATTGAGTGCGCATTGAACGTCAACGCCGAATACCGGAACAATAATTGCGGCGTGGGGATGAGAGTATGCGAGAACGTAGGTGTGTGCACTGCTCTCACGACTTTTGTCCCTTGGGAAGGGACAGCAGCATCACCAGCAGCGACGGACGGAGTTTTTGACTGCATGAACACGATATTCCGGCGTTCAATGATCGTGGTGGAGGGTCCCAAGTCGTTTGAGTCGGCGCGCCACATGACGGAGCGTATCGTTTCTTCATCTTCAGTGGAAGAGAACAAAGACTCGGGAATAGGGCCTATACGGCGCTCTATGCCGACGAAGACCTTCTCGGAGCCGTGGAGCCCTTTGATCTGTACGTCACGTATGCCTTCCATGCAGACAAAGCGGGTGCCGGCGAGTGGTGGGGTGGATGGCGAGAAGAGCATCCGACCGCCGGCCCACATGCGACGAACGAAAGGGGGTCCAGGCGATTGAAGGGGATCGGTACCATCTGAGAGGAGCGAGGAAGGGGGTGTGGCAGGCGGAAAGTAAATCAGATGGTGGGCTGGCGGTAAGGGAAGTGGGGGATCAGTAGGTGGCAGTTGGGCGAGATTTCGGTGAATGTGCGGATCTGGAGGCAGAAAATCGGCAAGTGTGACATCCAGGAGGTGGGATGGTGTTGGAGTGAGATAGTCGTACATTAATGGAAGCCGGCGAGATGTCAACTCGGTATGAAGATCGGACAGAGTATAGGTGAAGCGTATGCGGCCACAATTATGTTTCGTTATTGCTGTCATTCGCATCTGGACCTGACGAGCCAGTACTGAAAAGCCCCGTCGTGACACCATCCTCGAATCAATACCATGTGAGAACCACAGTACTATTGGCAAGTTACAAGATCATTATGGATAGTCCCTTACCTTAGGCATGTTTAGATTACCCCGGATTTTTGCCCGGCGGGCATGTGCCAAGCCTTCGGCTGAACATAACGCCGGTCAAAGCTCACTCGTGCGCGGTTGGAACTTGCCCTGATCACCGGGACCCAGAAACAAACCAAAGATGCCACAGCGGAAATCTGTCGTGGCTTACCTCGGCCCTCCGACCTCATACACACATCAAGTATGTCCCTAAAGATGATCATGTTCTGGCTGCCAACGACCGAACTCCACTCTCTGCGCGAAAGTTCACTGATGGTGCATCAGTAGGCCGTACTGAAGACCTTCGACGAAGAAGAACATACACTCTTGCCTCAGATCTCAATACAAGGTGCCTGAGACATATCGCCCAGCAGCAAAAGTTTGCTGACACCGACCTGTCATGAAGATGTCTTCCAAGCCGTACAATCATCCACTGCAGCCCTCGGCGTGGTCCCGTTCGAGAACTCAAGCAATGGTTCCGTTATATATACTCTCGATCTTTTCGCCGACCGCCAGGCCCTCTTCCCATCCATAACTGTTGTGGACGAGGTCTACCTTGACATCCACCACTACCTCCTCGGCCACAAGGAGTCTTCCCATCCTCCGACCATTCATCAGCCCTCTGAAGGAAGCGTGAGGGACGAAGTATGCGGCCTTGCTCCTTCATTATCGTCATCTGACAGTGGAGCACCCACTCGGCCACCTTCAACGTTATCTCGCACGCAGCCTGTTGCACCACTGAACCACATAACCCGCATATACTCCCACCCGCAGGCCTTCGGCCAGTGCGAGCACTTTCTTAGAGCGTACCTTCCGCATGCCTCATATCAAGAAGTCACATCCACCTCTGCAGCGGCGTTGCTGGTCGCACAGGATAAGACTGGCACTAGCGCTGCCATAGCGTCGCTCATTGCGGCGGGAGCACATGGACTGGAAGTGTTGGGGAAGGAAATTGAAGATCGTGAGGATAATCGTACACGGTTCCTCGTCCTTCGCCACAGTCACGCCGACGTAGGGCTCAGACAAGCCGATATCGAAGCCAGTAATAGGCATGAACATTACAAAACCTTGGTGTCTTTCACTATTGACCATCTCCGCCCAGGCGCTCTGGTCGACGCATTGATGGTTTTTAAGACGCACAGCTTGAACCTGACGAGCATCAACAGTAGACCGAGCCGCGTATGGCCTTGGCATTACATATTTTTTGTCGAATTCGAAGGCAGAAAAGGGTGGAATCATGTTGATACAGCACTGGACGAACTGGGAAGGACGACCGAGGGGTGGCGGTGGCTGGGAAGTTGGAGAGATAGGAAGCAGTAAGTCGGAGGGAGCTAGCAGTACTAGACTTTGAACACCCTTTGTTCCCACTCAATCTGCAATGCTTGCTGTTGCTGTTTGAATCGCAGCCTTCCACGAGTAGCAGACTTAGCATCCTCATCACCTGTTGCCCACCAACGAACAAGCGAAATGATCATCCCACTCTAGCGCCCTTCTCTTATCCAAAGCTCCCGAACAGCCTGTTCAAGAGCACCTCCATATTGCCTGAGGTAGTGATCCTTTAGGTGTAGTCCAGCTCACTTATCAATTGGTGAATTCAATTACACGCTTTGGTGCCATAGGGACAAAGTGTTCGGTCGAACGCATGTTATTTGTTGCATAACCGGGACGAGGGACGGTGGGTCCACTACGCCTGATGGCAATCACACCGGTAATACAGTCGACGACATTTAGGTCTCTCGCTGTCGGGTTCGAGGAAACGGGTGGCTGACATGTTGACTGGTTAGGATGGCTGACGAGGGAAATCAGCAGGACCTCACATAGAGGAAGTCTCGCGTTTGATAATCTTAGGGTGAATCGAATAAGAAGAAGGGTATGTCGCAAGTCTTTGACGCACGTGGAAAAGTGAGACCAAGGATAAGTTACAAAGAAGCATATTGCTCCCTCTTAGCTATCATCTGTTCATACGCAGCTGCGCTCCTAACCTTCTTCTCAGTCATCCTCACAAAGGCCAGCAAGCGCAATGCACCAGTTGGAGTTATCCCCTCAATCCTCCTCGCCTGGCCGACGGATTCCGGTCTAGTCATCTGGAGCATCTGGCACTCTTCCACCGAAAGCCCATGAATACTGCTATAATCGAGGTCTTGGGGGAGGCGGAGATTCTCATCCTTCTCGAAGACACGCATGGCGGCCTTCTGCTGCGCAACGTAGGGAGCGTATACACCTTCGATTCCGATACGCGTGCGTGCTCTAGGTGAGAACCTCAGTATTTCTGGGATGTGTTCCGAGAGTGTTTCGACAGTCACTCCTGGTAAGCGAAGAAGATCGAATGCAGATCGTCGATCGGTATCGTGGTGGACACGGAAGCCTCTCTCGATCCAGCCCGATGAGCTCAGTTTGGTGCGCAAGAGGAGAGCTTTTAAGCCTTCCATCTCGTCATAGTCGGCTCTGAACTGATTCCATCTTTTGTCTCCTACTATACCAGCTGCACGACCTTTCTCCGTCAAGCGCAGGTCGGCATTGTCTGCCCGTGAACTCATTCGATACTCGCTCCGACTAGTGAACATCCTGTACGGTTCGCTAACGCCCTTGGTTATTAGATCGTCGATCATGATGCCAATATACCCATCGCCTCTTGCAATTGTCATGGACTCTTTTCCCTGAGCTGCCAACCCAGCATTGATACCTGCCACCAGTCCCTGAGCTGCAGCCTCCTCGTAGCCCGTTGTACCGTTTATCTGACCCGCCAGATACAGCCCCTCAATTAGTTTTGTCTCCAGCGTAGAGCGAAGATTGCGCGGGTCAACATAGTCATACTCAACCCCGTAGCCTGGTTGGAGCATCGTCACATTTCCGAGACCTTTGACTGTCTTGAGCATTTGCTCTTGAGCTTCGGCGGGGACGGTCATGGAAATGCCGTTTGGATAGATGACATCCGTGTTGAGTCCCTCTGGTTCGAGCCAGATTAGATGTCTTTCTTTATCTTGGAATCTAATGATCTTTGACTCCAATGATGGACAATATCGTGGTCCCTTCACCGTCTCTCTGATATGAATGCTCTTGTCCAGGTTCGCACGAACAATGGCGTGCGCATCGGGATTGGTGTACGTGCTGTAACAACTGAGTTGAGTAGCTACCGCCACTTCGTCGTTGAGGTAACTGAACGGCGTTGGCGGCTCATCCCCTGGCTGTCGCTCAAGTTGTGTGTAGTCAATGCTTCTACCGTCCAGCCGCGGCGGTGTACCGGTCTTCAGTCTCCCTAGCTGGAAACCAGCCTCTCGCAAGGACTTGCTCAAGCCGAATGTTGCGGCCTCGCCCATTCTTCCCGAGGGAAAAACGTCTAGTCCAATGTGTATCTCGCCACCCAAGAACGTTCCAGTTGTGATGACAACTTTAGCGGTAGGTACCACCTCTCCGGATTCCAACCTGACCCCGGCTATATGTCGACTCGCTCGCCCTGAATACTCAACCCCCGTCGGATGTTCTGAAAGCACAATGTCCGCCACTGTCCCTTCCCTAATCCGCAGTCCAGGAGTTTGAAGCACCTCTTCCCGCATCCTATCCTTGTATAAGGACCGATCTATCTGCGCCCTCGGTCCCCAAACAGCTGGACCCTTTTTCCGATTAAGCACCCTGAATTGTATCCCAGCTTTGTCCAATATCCTACCACAAATCCCGTCCAAGGCGTCAATCTCACGGATCATGGTACCCTTTCCGATACCGCCAAAGGATGGATTACAGGAACAAACACCAAGGTTGGAGACCGACGGTGTTATGAGGAGTGTAGAGGCACCAGAACGAGCAGCGCCGGTTGACGCTTCTGTTCCAGCGTGCCCACCACCGATGACAACAACATCGTAGGGTCTAGACCATGTGCAGGTCAGTACGAGTATGCTAGAACCCATGAAACTGTGCGCCGTACGCTACCTTTTCGCTTCAGTAACCGTTGCGAACGCACATCTATTCCAAGGCAATGGTCGAGCCCTGGGTGTGTGGCCCCAGCGCATTAGTGCTCCGGACCGCCATGGGAGACTCATATTGATACCCTTAAACGGGGTTCAAGATTCGGGAGCTACACTCTGTATTTGTCTGGAGAACTCACTGATTAGTCAGCACAAAC
>QQTW01000112.1_pt1 | contig 45169 bp, 41 predicted proteins | sample 1904831 | NCBI WGS metagenome assembly QQTW01 (sample SAMN09435610, study PRJNA476489) | Subsurface metagenome, whole genome shotgun sequencing project.
ACAAACAGATCGTAATCAAACGTCATGATTTATTGCGTCCTTTATGCTGCACTTATAGTTCAATCTAGCATTCGGCAACTTTTGTGCTAGAACTAGGGCTAAGTTCGTGATTGCGAACCAAAATTGTTGTTCCTTTAGCCCCAGTAAAAGCTGCCATGCCATCATGATTACCAGGAACCAAATTGCGATCGCTCATCCTGTCGCCAGTTCTAGAAAAAGCTCGATACTGAAAGCCTTTAGGCAAATCTAATAATCCATTGCGATCCCTTTGCAGCGCCCCGTAGCCTTTGCCAATTACTTTTTCCCCTTTTGCTTCTCTAGAATACAAAGTTCTTAAAGGAGCCGCAAGAATCGCCGAAGTTGCTCCAGCGCCTACTAAAGTGAAAAATTGGCGACGCGATACAGTCATAAAATTAAGTTGAGTTTTTTCTATCTACGTCAACACCTTAGTGGGCGTGCGATCGTAATAGGTAAAAATCCGGTTAATTTATGGTTAAAAAAAGTAGATGCGATCGCCCCCGGCTGCTAAATTAGCATGAATTCCTTTGAGAAAGATACCCTGATAAATCTCTCTTTTTTTGGCAAAGGAACTTGAAAATTGGCGAACCGTATCCTAGTTACAAAATACGCTTCTAGGAGATGAGAACGATCTTGGATTCAGGAGCCGGGGTTGATTCTATAACAGCCAAGGAATGCCGAATGCTAGATTGAACTATAAGTGCAGCATAAAGGACGCAATAAATCATGACGTTTGATTACGATCTGTTTGTAATTGGTGCAGGTTCTGGGGGGCTTGCGGCCTCTAAACGAGCCGCAAGTTACGGGGCGAAAGTAGCGATCGCCGAGCAAGATTTGGTAGGCGGTACTTGCGTTGTGCGCGGCTGCATTCCCAAGAAATTAATGGTTTATGGCTCTCACTTTCCCCAATTATTTAACGATGCGGCGGGTTATGGCTGGCAAGTTGGCGAAGCTAAGTTAGATTGGCAGCATTTAGTCAGCGTTATCGATAAAGAAGTAAATCGTTTATCTCGATTGCATATTGGCTTTTTAGAAAGAGCGGGGGTAAAACTTATCCCTAGCCGCGCTACTATTATCGATCCTCACACCGTAGAAGTTGATGGGCGTAAAGTTACCACCGATAAAATTTTAATCGCTGTTGGCGGTCGTCCGGTCAAGCCCGATTTACCTGGTATGGAACTTGCGCTTACTTCTAACGAGATGTTCCACCTCCAAAAACAGCCAAAACATATTGCTATTATCGGCGCTGGTTATATTGGAGTAGAATTTGCCTCAATTATGCGCGGCTTAGGCTCGGAAGTTACGCAAATTATTCGCAAAGACTTAATTTTACGTGGATTTGACAAAGATATCCGCCACGAAATTCAAAATGGCATGACTCATCACGGCATTAAATTTATTACTAATACCGTAGTCAAACAGGTAGAGAAAGTTGACGATCGCCTAAAATTAACTTTAGATGGCACTCAGGAAAAATCGATAATTGCTGATGTTTTTTTAGCTGCAACCGGACGCGATCCTTATGTAGATGGGCTAGGCTTAGAAAATGCTGGAGTTGATGTTATTTCTACCCCCTCTGATGGTATTGGTTATAGCACTCGCCGCGCGATCGCCGTTAACGAATTTAGCCAAACTTCTCAGCCAAATATCTTTGCTGTAGGCGATTGTACCGATAGAATCAATCTTACCCCCGTAGCCATTGGCGAAGGCAGAGCATTTGCGGATACAGAGTTTGGTAATAATAAACGCTCTCTAAGTCACGACAACGTACCATCGGCAGTATTTTCCAATCCTGAAGCCGCTACGGTGGGGATGAGCGAAGAAGATGCCCAAGCCCAGTTTGGCGATGATGTTACTTGCTACCGCGCTCGTTTTCGCCCGTTATTTCACAGCCTTACCGGACAAGAAGAAAAAACTTTAGTGAAGTTAGTTGTAGATAACAAAACTGACAAAGTTTTAGGCGCTCACATGGTAGGCGAAAATTCTGCGGAGGTAATTCAAGGGATTGCGATCGCTGTTAATATGGGTGCAACCAAAAAAGACTTCGATGCCACTGTTGGCATTCACCCCTCTACGGCGGAAGAATTTGTTACCCTGCGTTAAAAATTGGATTACATCTATCTTCACGGTTTTGCTTCAAGTCCTAATTCTGCTAAAGCCAGGTATTTTCGTGCCTCTTTTGCAGAATTAGCAATCGATCTACAAACCCCAGACTTAAATGCGCGGGATTTTTCGCAATTGACAATAACTCGCCAAATAAACCAGGTAAAGGCGCAATTTTCCCCCTCTCCTACTCCTGTAACTTTAATTGGATCGAGTTTGGGTGGCTTAACGGCGGCGCTCCTAGCAGAACAATGTTTGCAAGTGCAAAAGTTAGTGTTACTTGCGCCAGCTTTTGACTTTTTATCTCACTGGCTGCGGCAAATAGGAGAAGCAAAGTTAAAACAATGGCAGGAAGAAAAATATTTAATGGTGTATCACTATGCTGAAAAGCGATCGCTACCATTGAGTTACAATTTTGTCATTGATGCCGCCAATTATCAGGATAAGCCGCTATTGCGACCTGTTCCAACGTTAATTTTGCATGGCTGTCATGATGAAGTTATCCCCATCGCCGCCAGCCGTAATTATGCGTCCTCTCGTCCTTGGACACAGCTAATTGAATTAAATAGCGACCATGCTTTAGCTGATGTCATGACTCAATGGCAGCAAATTAGAAGTTTTATCCAAATTCCTTAATAATACTTATGCTTCCTTTTATTCGCTCCGACTTAGATTTAGTTCGCGCCTACAAGCCCCATCCTACCAGCAACACGAACCAGTCTGTAGAAGCTACTAGCGATCGCCTAGATACTAACGAATCTCCCTACAATTTGCCCAGCGAACTTAAGCAAAAGCTGGCTTGGACGTATCAAGAAGTAATTGAGAGCAACCGCTACCCCGATGCCGGGCATGAAGAATTAAAAGCAAAAATTGCTGAATATGTCAACGAATCGGCTAATACGGCTATTACTGGTGCTAACATTTCCGTTGGCAATGGCTCGGATGAAATTATCCGTTCTATACTTATAGCAACCTGCGTGGGTAATGAAGGCTCGATTTTAGTTGCCAATCCAACCTTTGGAGTATATGCAATTTTTGCTCAAACTTTGGGTATTCCTGTAGTTAGTATAGAGCGATCGCCTATTAACTTTGAAATGGATTTAGCCGCCGCCCAAAGAGCGATTTCTCAAACCCAAAACCCACCAATTAGAGTAGTCTTTGTCGTTCATCCCAATTCGCCCACCGGAAACGCTTTAACGGCTAACGAATTAGTCTGGCTGCAAAGCTTACCAGAGCATATTTTAGTAGTTGTTGACGAAGCTTACTTTGAATTTAGCCAAAACACCGTTGTTAGCCAACTAGCACAACGTTCTAACTGGTTGGTATTGAGGACATTTTCTAAAGCGTTTAGATTAGCCGCTCATCGTGTCGGTTACGCTATTGGACACCCAGAAATAATTGCTGCATTAGAAAAAATCCGTTTACCTTACAATCTGCCTACTTTCTCTATAGCAGCCGCTCTAATTGCCCTCCAGCAAAGGCAACTATTACTAAATGTAATTCCTCAACTATTAGTAGAACGAGATAAATTATTAGTTAATTTATCTCAACATCCAGCTTTACAAGTTTGGGACAGTGCCGCTAATTTTATTTATCTTCGACTTAAAACCGACTTTCCACAACCAGAAGAACTTTTAAATCTAATTAACGAGCAGTTAAAAACTAGCGGTACTATAGTTCGTCATATTAGCGGTGGACTAAGAATTACTGTAGGTAGCTCCGATGAAAATCAACGCACTTTAGATCGCATCCAAGCCACTTTATCTAGTCTCTTGCCTGCTTTTACCGAAAAAAAGGTTTAATAGCAACACCGTTAAACTAACGCGCGTAAATTATTGCCCTCACCTTAAATCTTTCTCCTAAAAAAAGGAAAGGGAGTTAAAAATTTGCGGACTGTATTCCAAGGTAAAAAAGACGGTTTTGGGGAATCAGGGCGGTTTATTACTTTCCTTTACTCTTACTGTAAGAACGGCGTACTGCACTTACTGTTTGGGGCAATACGCCGACTAATAAAGCAAATGCTTCATCAGGCAATTGAGCCACTGTGTCCGCATCAAAATATTGCTCAAATTGTTCTAAAATTTTTTGTACTCGCTGTTGTGGTACGGGCTTTTCGGTAATTTGTTTCATCAAGCGAATCCACTGCCGCCTAATTAAATAGGCTTTTTGTCTCTCCTCGTGAGAACCGGGAGATAATAAAGAGAGATTTCCCACGGGCAGGGCTAACTGACAATCGAGGTCGTAAATGCTCCCGACGGCGGCTCCTGGCCCTGCAAACTCAGCATGGAAGCCTTTGTAGAGAATCAAACCGTTACGACGACGACTGTTGACCACTAGCACTTGTCCGCTGTGAAGCATTTTCACTATTTCTGGGGCATTTTTTTCTTCACTGGGATTTGTCATTTCACTAGCACCAAAAGAACTAGCGATACAAATACCTTGAGTAGCCAAATTATCTAACGCCACTTTAGCTTGATAACGCTGATAGTTTTGGCTACTCATCTGGTTTCCTGTGAGTGTAGGCATGATGAACAGCCATAAAGAAAATCAAAATACTTAATTTTCTCCGCTCACTTCAGACTATCTATTTACTAAAATAAATAAGCTGTTGAACGCAAGAACACTTCTATCTTATTGCATTTAATCAAACTAAATGGCTGTAGTTTGAAGTCTTTATAAAGATTAGTTGCCAATATTGTAAATATTTTGTAAAGTTTCTAAATTTAGTTTAAAAACTGCGAAACCCTGTGTGCGCGCTTGCGCTATCGCAAAAAAGCTAATTAACTCAGCTAACCTTGTTTTTGTAACATTAATCACCAAATATCTCTAAACAAATAGATGACAGTTTACGAAGGGCTACTTTAAAAGATAATTTGTAGACTTTTAGCCAGATCAGACAAAGGGCAATTTAAGCTAGGGCAAATGCTTGGATAACAATATTTGTTGCGGTCGTCCCAATATCCGGTTACCCCAACTATTATCAACTCGATGCAATTGATAGCCTAGTTTGAAGTATAGCTGCCGGGCTTGATGGTTGTTTTCTAAGACATGGAGATAAATGTCATGGAATCCCCACTCTAAAACTGCTTGTTCGCAACTTAGCAGTAGTTGTGCCGCAATTCCTTGACGACGACTTTTTGGGCGCACTGCCAAATTTGACAAATATGGATAGCGTAAGTGACTATTGCCCCAAGGTATTGTACTGGGACGTACAGCTATTTCTAAAGTGCCAGCTAAAATTTCTCCACCACTGCAAAGATTTCCTGCGGTTTCTACTTTGGCTGTGCCATCGAGCGCAACTAAACATCTATGATGAGGAGCCTTATTATTTAAGCGATTCCGCACATCTTCAGCTATTCCTAGGCGCAATAATGGGTAAGCCCAGCCTAGTAACCCGTCTTTAGTATGAAAACTATCGGCAAGAATTTCAGCAATGGCGTTCACGTCTTCAAGTTGAGCCGCCCGAATTTGCAAGTAGTTGTGAGATTGGCAATCTTCTGCGGGTTGACGATCGATGGAAAAAGACAAAGCTTTGTAAAAATAATATCTATCGTAAATATCCTAAACGATTTTGGCGGCGGCAACCGTAAGCCCTGGTTCAAAGCAAAAATCTCTAGTTACATAGTTAAAGTTTTAGAAGATTATGCTACAGTAATAATTCTGCAACGCTTGCAAAGCGCGATCGCTTCTAGCGCTGCGCGAAGCGCGATTGCGGGTGTAGTTTAGTGGTAAAACCTTAGCCTTCCAAGCTAATGATGCGAGTTCGATTCTCGCCACCCGCTTCAAAAAAACATCCCCACTATTTTAGAACAATGGGGAATTACTTAAGAACTAACAAAAATTACTGGACTATTTGCTAAAACCTAGTTTTTGTCTTTTTTACCTGTAATCGCTTTAAGAAAATTCTTTGATTTGTCTTCCACAGAAATTGCATCTTGAGAATTATCGGGGCGATTCATTTGGTCAAAGTCGGCGGCTCCTTGGATCTCGTTTAAACCTTGATTAGCTTTAGTCGTTGTTTCTTTCTGGGAATAGGGGTCTTTTAAAACTGCTTTTTGAGCTTCTTTTTCAATACTTTGAAGATTTGCTTCGCCTTGCTGGGGAGAAGACTTACTGCTAGTCGGATTTACAGGATCGGCGGATGCTGGGAAAGCATTTGAAAACAATAATAAAGCGCAAACACAAGCAGCTACTAAAAAGCGAACTGGACGTAGTGCGGACATATTAAAACGGATACGCATACCAATTTTCTCCTAGGGATATCAATTATTATTTAGATCTTTATAGAGCTACTAATAACTATTTGTTAACTTGGTAAAACTCAGTGAAAATCTAAACTATTATTACTAATACACTAAAACGTTGCTTTTAATACATCTACATCAAGACAGATATTTTGCTGCCTATTGTTATAGTTTAAAGGAAAAAAATCTTAGTTTTTCGCTAAAAAATCAATTGTTGGTAATAGGGGATCTTGAACAATTCCTACACCTTTAAATCCCCATCTTTGCAGCAAGTTTCCTAATTGACCGCCAGCAATAGATTCTACAACAAATTTTTCCCTAATATCAAAGCCGTGAGTATTTAAGTAACTTAGAGCATCAAAGCTTTCGTTAAAAATTAACAAGTATTGAGAATTTTTAATTAGGCTTTCTTGATTATCTAAATGAGCAACAAGATAACTGCCATCAGCCTTAGAGCGAAGCAGGTAATGGACTTGCGAAAGCATATCATACCAAAAGTTAAATTACTTTTTATGTTTAAAATTGTTAATTAATGTTTTCTAGGCGAATCCTAGGATCGACAACTTTAAGCAGTAAATCAGCAAGTAAGTTACCAACAATTAACATTACAGCACCCATAACCAAGCTTGCCATCACCACGTAAAGATCCTGAGCCGTTACAGCTTGTAAAATCAATCTTCCTAAACCTGGCCAATTAAAGAAAAATTCGGCAATAAATGCTCCGCTTAATAAACTAGCTAGTTCAAAACCCAACAGCGTAATCAAAGGATTAACTGCATTTCGCAACGCATGAACATAGATTACTCGATTTTCTGGCAATCCTTTAGCTCTAGCCGTTTGAATATAATCTTGGCGCAATACATCTAATAATTCACCGCGCGTAATTCGTTGTAACCCTGCAAAGCTAGTAACGCTTAAAGCAATAGTTGGCAAAATCATATGCCAAACAATATCTAAAAACTTACCAACAACCGATAAATCGTCATGATTAATGCTCGTCATATCTCCCACCGGAAATAATGGCGAAATATTTTGCGCCATTATTAATAGCAATAAAGCCGTAATAAAGCTAGGGAAACCTTGCCCAGTGTAACTAATAACTTGCAAAATGCGGTCTATAGGACGGTTTTGTTTAACGGCGGCGACAATACCCAAAGGAATAGCGATCGCCCAAGTTACGATTAATGATGAAATGGCTAGTAACAATGTCGGCGGTATCCGCTCCCACAACAGCGATGCTACCGAGCGCTGATAGACAAAACTTTGTCCAAAATTACCTTTACTAACTACTTGCCATAGCCAGCGCTTGTACTGTTCTAGCCAAGGTAAACCTAAACCAAATTGTACGCGCAGTTCCTCAATCCGCTCTGGGGAAATCTTGGGATTTGTTTTCAACGTGCTTAAATAATCCCCCGGTGCTAATTGAATAATAAAAAACGACAATGCAGAAGCAAGTAATAAGGTCAATAGCGCCTGCAATACTCGTTTAACGACATAAACAAAAGTCTCGCTAGTAAAAAACCTAGTTAACCAATCTCCCGCCGCCGTTAAAGAAACTTTACTAGAAGTCATATTTATCTCAGCGATTTTAGCTAGTATTCTATCAACGACACGATGGGAACTGAAGGCAAGACTTCGCGCCCGTGCAAATCTTTTAGCTCGATAATAAAGCCAAAACCCACCAACTCGCAGCCGATTTGTTGGACTAGCTGCGCGGTGGCTTTAGCGGTTCCTCCCGTCGCAATCAAGTCGTCGATAATTAATACCTTGCTTCCTGGAGCTAAAGCATCTTGATGGACTTCTAAGCAGTCTGTACCGTACTCCAAATCGTACTCCACTGAATGCACCGCACCGGGCAGTTTTCCACTCTTGCGGACAGGAATAAACCCTAGAGATAACTTATAAGCCAAAGGCGCACCAATAATAAAGCCCCGCGACTCCATCCCAATAATATAATCAGCAGTTAAGCCAAGAAGAGCGGTTTTTTCGGCTAAACTATCGATGGTGTAGCGCAATCCAACGCGATCGCTAAGTAAAGTAGTAATATCTCGGAACATAATTCCGGGTTTAGGGAAATCGGGAATATCGCGAACCAGTGACTTCAAATCCATAACAGTTGCAGGCAGAATCAATAAATTGATCGCTCTAAAAATAGATAGTATCGGAAAAATCGTACACTATCATAGCTAGATTGTTTTGATAATCACATTTTTATTGATAATTCTCTCGCCCGTAGCAAAATCCGCAAACTTATTTTTTAGAGGAAAAAACCTTAAATACATTCAAAAGACTACCGTAGTTGAGCTAATTGAAGTAAAAATTAGTTAACTATCTCGCCAATGTTGGGAATAATAATTAAAGATTCGGCTTAAATATACTTGTTATTTGGCGAACAGCCCATGCACCCGCCCAGTTTGTAAGGAAAAATGCTTTTGTGAGCGTCCAGCCATTAGATACCCCCGTTGAATCACTGCCACTAATTTTAGACAGTTTACCAAATCCATCTGTCGAGGAAAGAGCGTGTCCGCAAAGAACTAGGTTACAACTTGACTTAATTTTACTAGCTATTGAGGCTTTGGAGCTTGGCGGCTCCGAAGCTATTTTAGGATTAGTGCGTGAATTGGAACTAACAGATATTATTAAAAATCGCGTAAATTTATGGCGGATGCGGAGTACAAACCCGCTCAGGAGAGCGCATACTCGTCGCCCTTTAAGCATAGTTGAGGCAAAAGCTTTAGCCGTTGTTGCTTGTTATTTGGCAAGACGGTTAACCGCAGTAATTCGTCAATTGCTAATTGTTTATCAGCAGATGAGCGATAAGCAAATTCCGTTAGAACAGAATTTACGACTGGCTAGTTATTTAGAGCGGTTTCAAGCTCATTTCAAAAGCCGGATGAATCCTAGAAGATCGGGAGCGATCGCTTACCATAGCAAAGAAAAATCAGACGAACTAGCAATAAGCTTATTAGAACAATTGCTGTTTTGTACAGGAACATCGGGAATGCAAAGGTTTTGGATTAGTTTGTTTGATGGGGAAGTAGAATGACCATTCAACGCAAGTACAGCTTGCCAAGCTGCGTATTAGTAGTAGAAGGTTTAAATACTACAGAAACGAGCGCCTTCCCTAGCGACGGTAGACCCCTATTATCGATGTTGATCAACGTTGAATGTCATTTTCCTAACTCTGGGCAACCCCCGTTAAGCGGCGGACGGGAGTTTTTAGAAAGTTTGGTAAAGTCTGCAAGTAGCTATACTCAAGAATTTTTGAGTAAAGTTGCCCTGCGCCCAGGATCAAAACAAGAGTTTGGATTGGTGCAGTTACACAGATTAGACAATCATCGGCATCAATTGATTGTCCGCGATACCCCACAAGTTGAGCCAGTTAAGATCGATTTAACAACGGTACAGCTATTTGACTTAGTAGAAGCTGTAGATCAATTATTGGCAGATAGCCGCACTTTACCAGATTTGGCACTAAAAATTAAGCCAATTTCCAAGCGTAACGTTACTTCCCGCCAAGATGTAGCCAAACAAGCTGTCCCCGCCGCCTTGGGAGTATCAAGTTTAGCCTTAGCAGCGATCGCACTTTTCTTAGTTCCTATCCCCGAAGTCCAACCACCCAAACCTGCAACCCAGTCTAGCAGCCAGTCAAATTCAACTAATCGAGTCCCAGAAATAAGCGATCCAGTGCAACTATCAGCTTTAAGACAGCAACTATACAATCAGCTAGACTCCTCCTGGAAAACGCGGAATTTAACTCAAGACTTAAGTTATCAAGTAGTTGTATCTCCCCAAGGTGCGATCGCAGGTTATAAGGGTCTTGATACTGTCTCTAGCAGCCAGATCGACCAAACACCGATTAAAAGCCTATTCAAGCCTAGCAGCGCTACGCCAAGCCCATCTCCTCAACCTATAGCTCAGTACAAAGTAGTATTTGCTAAAGATAATCAGTTGCAAATTACTAATTGGCCAGAAAATAAATAGAGATTAGATTGGTTTTGGCAAGGAGACGTTGCCATGCAACGTCTCTATAACAAGAATGTTGTAAATTAGTTATCTCTTTCTACTGCACAACTTTCCGCATATAACTACTCCATAAACGAGCAGCTTGAGAGCTACTACCAGAAGTTGGCGAATTATTATCATTTCCGAGCCAAACTCCCGTAACAATTTGCTGACTAGGAACAAAGCCAATAAACCACAAATCCACGTTGTTGTCAGTTGTACCTGTTTTACCCGCTTCTCCTAAACCAAGCGCCGCACTTCTCCCCGTACCGCGTTCTACCACACCCCGAAGCATAGTTGTCATGGTATCGGCTACTTGGGGCGACAATACCTGCACATTAGCGTTAGAACTTTGGTCAAAACTATAAATCACCCGACAAGTTTTCAAATCGTCGCGATTTGGGCAATCGCTGCTATCGAGAATGCGGCTAATTAAATGAGCGCGATTCCACTTGCCATTATTAGAAATTGCTCCAAAAGCGCCAGTCATTTCTAGCACATTTACTTCACTTTGCCCCAAAACTAACCCCGGTACAGGATTGAGCGGCGAAGTAACCCCTAATCGCGTTGCCATTTGAACTATTTTACCTAGCCCCACATCTTGAGCTATTCGCAGGGCGATCGCATTTTCTGATAGTGCCAGCCCCGTTGCCATGTCTACACTACCGCTAGAACGTTCGCAACCGCGATATCCTTGCCCACTCCAACTTAAGGGCGCACAAGAATAAGCAGTGCTTGGAGAAATGCCTTGCTCGATGGCGGAAGTATAAGTAAACAGCTTAAAAGTTGAGCCGGGTTGACGCTTGGCTTGAATAGCGCGATTGAACTGACTTGCTTGATAACTTGTCCCACCTACTAGCGCCCTGACTCCCCCAGTGCTGGAATCAAGAGTAACCACCGCTCCTTGAGAAAAGCCATACCTACCACCAGTATTACTTACAGTATCGCGCAAAGCTGATTCTGCTTGAGCTTGCATTTTGGGGTCTAACTGCGTCTCGATAATAAAATTGCCTTCGTTGGCTAAGTCTTTGCCTAACAAGCGTTGCAATTCTTGAAACACCGAAGCATAGAAATAGGGAGCAATAGTATTTGCTTGCCGATCGCAGACTTTGCGGCTAATTTCAATCGGCGATCGCCTAGCCCTATTTGCTTCGTCTTGACTAACAAGACCTTGCTCTAACATCCTTGCTATGACTCGATTGCGATAATCAATTGCTTTTAGCCCATCACTATTACCACACAAATCAAAAGCGTTAGGAGCAGGTAAAATTCCCACCAAAGTAGCCGATTGTGCCAAGGTTAAATCTTTAGCTGCGCGATCAAAGTAGTAACGCGAAGCATCTTCAAAGCCGTAGGTATCTGAACCTACATAAATTCGATTTAAGTAAGTAAGCAGCAAAAAATCTTTACTATAAAACGTCTCTAACTTCAGCGCTACTACTGCCTCTTTTAGCTTGCGCCCTAAAGAATCTTCCGCCCCTACATAATCTCTAAACAAGCTACGAGCAACTTGTTGGGTAACGGTGCTGGCTCCTTGCTGAAATCCTTTGCCCTGTACGTTGATTAGTACCGCTCGTAATATCCCAATAGGATCTACTCCTAAGTGCCAATAAAAGCGGCTGTCTTCTGATGCTACTACCGCCTTGGGTAAATAGGTTGAAAAGTCTGTTAAGCGCTTCATATCTACGTGGGCAGTAGTCCGGGGAGGACGTAAAGGGGTTTCGCCATCGCGGGCATAAATAACTACAGGCCCTTGGGTGGATGAAGGTAAAGGCAAAACAGAAAACTTTGTTGATTCTAAACCAATTGCTAAAGCTACTAAAGCTGTCACACCACTGACCCCATAAGCTGCCCAGGTAGCAGCTTTAATATATAAGGGTGGCTTATTAACATACTGTACTTTTACTGAGGCTGCAAGCTCTGGAGGGCCAAGGGTAAATACATCGCCGTGACGCAAAACTAACTTATCAATCCGGCGCTTGCCTTGATAGATGCCATTAGTAGAATTTTCGTCTTTAATGGCAAAAGGCGACTTCCGATTATTGACATCCCGCGACAAAGATAAATGTACTTGACTTACTACCGGATTGCGGACAACAATATCGCAAGACTTTGAACTACGACCAAGCAAATAGCGATCGCCCAGTAAAGGATAAACTTCTGCCTGCTCTGCGCCTGCCTCCTGAATCCATAATTCCGGTACTCTAGCTTTAGGATTGAGTGATAAAACCTGAAAATTTACCTTTGCTTGAATTGTTTGTACTGCTTGGGTTACTTGCCCCACAAATGTTTGTGATTTTACAGGTGGCTGGGGAGGACTCATAATATGGCGATTTCTTTGGGATTACTTATTACAACTTTAAAATTGAGTATGGAAAATCTAAAAATTTCTCTCTAAATTTATTTTACTTGCAAGCTGTACAACCTTTTGGTCGTCTAAATTTCACCAATTTAATTGTTTTTGAAGCATATTAAGTCAATTTAGATATATACATCAAGGTAGATTTTTGCAACCCTATCCTTTGTTCTAATGTTCGGAAAGCTTAATTGAGGTTAATTGGTGTGAAGGCAAAATATTTAACCATCATTTGCACAACATTTGCATTGGCAGTAACTGGTAGCGTTGCGCTAGCACAATCCGGCACTGAGACAAAAACTCCAGAAATTGAACTTTCCCCCGAAGGGTTCAAAATTCTGTGCGAACGTTTTCCGCTCAATTCTCGTTGTCCTGGTGGTGTTAGCTTAACTACACCATCCACAGGAACAACCACAACTCCCGAAACACAACCATCTCCAAATCCCTCTGCGCCTGATCCTGGAACAACAGATGTTCCACCAACAGATACAACATCCCCTGGTGTTCCTGGCGGTGCTGGCGATACGATAACTAATCCATCAACGCCAATGCCGTCACCAGATGGTACACCGCCACCAACAGATACAACATCCCCTGGTGTTCCTGGCGGTGCTGGCGATACGATAACTAATCCATCAAATCCTCCAGCAGATCCTAACGCGCCGGGAACTAGCGGCACACCACCAACAGATACAACATCTCCTGGTGTCCCTGGTGGTGTTGGCGATACGATAACTAATCCAGCTATACCCCCAGATACAACATCTCCTGGTGGTACTGGTGCGCCGGGAACTAGCGGCACACCACCAACAGATACAACATCTCCTGGTGTTCCTGGCGGTGCTGGCAATGGCACAATTCCCGAAGGAAGTCCCCCACCTACTCGCGCTAAATAGAAGCCAAATTAAAGAGATTATTTTTTGAACTTTAGTTTGCTTATTGTCTTTAATGCCTAGATAGAATCTATCTAGGCATTTTTGAATCAAGAACGAGAATTGCGATCGCCCTTTGGCTTCTTAAAACTATCTATTAACCAACAAATAATACCTAGGTTAATAGATACATCCGCTAAATTAAATATTGCAAATTGAATTAAGCGCAAATCTATAAAATCTACGACGCTACCAAAAATAAATCTATCAATTCCATTGCCCATTGCTCCGCCTAAAAGCAGCCCATAACTTATTTGTTCGAGCTTTTTTAGTTTGCCGCCCAACAAGGCAAAACCCATTAAACCTAAACTAACCAATAAAGATAACCAGCGTAATATAAAAGTGTTGCCAGCAAGCAGGCTGAAAGCTGCTCCGGTGTTTCTAACATACGTAAAATGAAATATGCCTGATATTAATGGCTGGGTTTCTAATAAATTAAAGTTTTGAACTACCCAATACTTAGTAGCTTGGTCTAAGCACAAACTAATAGTGGCAACAATCCAAAATATCCTATTTTTAAAAACCATAATAATTTGCAAAAACCGCAGAAAAAGTTAAACTTTTGGACTGGAAGCAGCTATAAGTAAAAAGTAAGCTTTAGTAAATTTTAATAAAACATCAAGTGTCTCAACCCATAAGCTACAACTGTGGCAGCACAAACTATTACCAACTGCCCTGGCAAAGGGTATAAAGAATATTTAAGAGCTAACTGCAATAAAGGTAATTGAGAATTGACCCAATTGAAAGTATGACTAAAAATTAAATAACTTAATCCGGTAAGATGAACCGCCGCCAGACCAAAAAAGCAACTAAAGGCAAGAGATTCTATTTTTGGCTGAGTTTTGAAAGCTAACAGACCACAAATCCATGCACCGGGAATAAAGCCCAACACATAACCAAAGTAAGGCTGTCTTAAGTAATCAACCCCACCACCTTGAGAAAATACAGGTAGCCAAGTTAAACCAAGTAATAAATACGCAATTTGAGAAATTGCTCCAGCATTCTTACCACCGACACAACCTATCAGTAGCACTGCGCCAATTTGATAGGTGACACCCAAGGAAAAAGTTTGCACCCCGTTATTATCCCAGTTCAAAGGTGAACTGGTAATGTAAGCATCTAAAAAAGTACCGCCAATAGTTAGGAGTAAGCCGATAAAAGCCCACATTATTTGATTGGTAGCAGTCACGGTTTTGAGGATACAAAGGGGATAAAAAAAAATCTCATCTTTTTATCTCCTCACAGAGCCATTCGCCAGGAATTGGAGCTTCACCACCAATAAGGTCTAAACTTTTTAGCATAGCTTGGTCTTGCTCTGGGGGTTGTCCCATAGTTGTCAGGTAATGACCGACGAGCATAGCATTAATTCCAGCTTTTAAACCCATTGATTGAAGTTCGCCCATTACCGCCTCACGACCGCCAGCATAACGTAAAATTTGTGTTGGTAAGATAAGACGAAAAATTGCGATCGCTTTTAAGGCTTCATAGGGGTCTAGTTTAGGAAGATTACTTAATGGGGTTCCCTCGCGGGGATTGAGCAAGTTTAAAGGGACTGACTCTACTTCAAGTTTGCGCAAAGCTAAAGCTAAATCAACCCGATCTTCCCAGCTTTCCCCTAATCCCATAATTCCCCCAGTGCAAGCTTGAATTCCGGCGGCTTTGAGGTTTTTAATTGTAGCTACGCGATCGCGCCAAGTATGAGTTGTGACTATATTCGGGAAAAAGCTTTCTGAAGCCTCTAAATTGTGGTTGTAGCGCGTTACCCCAGCTTCTTTTAAAGCTTGGGCTTGTTCGGGGGTAACTTCCCCTAACGCGCAGCAGGGCTTGATATTCGTCTCGGCGATAATTTGCTCTACGGTGGCTAAAATCTGCTCAAATTCTGTAGACTTGGGGCTGCTGTACTTCGGTCCGCGTCCTTGACTTACTAAGCAAAAGCGTTTTGCTCCGGCGGCTTCGGCGGCTTTAGCTTGAGCTAAAATTTCCTCGCTAGACTTTAAGCCGTACACGGGGGAATCATTGCCTTGATGGTGCGCCGACTGGGAGCAAAAGCCGCAGTTTTCCGAACAATTGCCCGATTTGACATTGATAATACTGCACAAATCTACGATATTGCCGCAACAAGCTTGACGAACACGATCGGCGGCGGCACATAACAGTAAAATATTTTCTTGCCCCTCAACATTAGTAAGGGCGATCGCTATTTCTCGCTCAATTACTTCTCCACTGACTATTTGCTTTACTAAAATATCGAGCCACTCTTTTAATAACTGGCGATCGCTAGGCAAATCAGTATTCAATTTCTTAAAGGCGGTTGACAAGGGTGCGTGAACCACTTTTTAGCCCTATAATGCGTGACTTAAGTGTTGGCATTTTACCACTGGATCGCGCCTTTTACTTCAGCTTTTGCGATGGACATCTAATAAAACTTAGGACATGGATTGTAACATCTAGTCATTTTATCTAAATAATCTTTTCACTACAGATTTTAGTATTCTTAACTTTTTCTTAACCTTGTCTTTACAACAAAACGCTAAGGTCGATACGAATACTCGTAAAAATACGCAGAGCTTTCTATGTTTTTCCGGATTGATTCAAATCGCAGAGCTTTTTTATTGTCGCTGGTAGCCCTTTCTTTTGGAATTGCTTCTTGTCAGCCACAAACCCAAAATGCTCCTAGCACCGATACAAACGCTGGCGCTAGTCCTGCTGCCGATACCAGTGCTGCGGGTGCAACTCTAAATGGTGCAGGGGCTTCCTTTCCCGCGCCATTGTATCAGCGTTGGTTTTCTGAATATAACAAGACTAACCCCAATACCAAAATTAGTTATCAATCAGTAGGTAGCGGTGCGGGTGTAAAACAGTTTACTGCCGGAACTATAGACTTTGGAGCCAGCGACACTGGCATGACAGAAGAAGAAATTGCTAAAGTATCTCGCGGAGTATTGTTAGTTCCTGCAACCGCCGGAAGCGTTGTCTTAGCTTATAATTTGCCTGGGGTAGAAGGAATAAAGTTATCAAGAGATGTCTATCCAGATATCCTATTGGGAAAAATTACCAACTGGAACGATCCGAGAATTGCCAAGATTAATCCAGACTTAAAGCTACCTGACCAACCAATTACAGTTATTTATCGTTCCGATGGTAGTGGCACGACCGCCGTATTAACAAAACACCTCAGTACCATTAGTCCAGCTTGGAAAAGTGGGCCAGGAGAAGGCAAGTCTGTTAGTTGGCCCGTAGGCACGGGAGCAAAAGGAAATGAAGGCGTAACGGCACAGATTCAACAAACTCAAGGGGCAATTGGTTACACTGAGTACGGATATGCTACGCAAAATAAAATTCCCTTCGCTACTTTAGAAAACAAAGCAGGTCAGTACGTAGCCGCCACACCAGAATCAGCTTCCGCCGCCCTAGCGTCAGTAACGCTACCCGAAAATTTTTTAGGATTTGCCCCCGATCCACCTAGTGCAGAATCGTACCCTATAGTGTCCTATTCTTGGATCATGGCTTACAAAACCTACGACGATCCAGCAAAAGCCCAGGCTATGGAAAGTATGCTCAAATGGAGCTTAACAGAAGGACAAAAGTTTAGCAACGAATTAGGCTATGTGCCTTTGCCAGAAAGCGTAGTTAGCAAAGTACAGCCAGCCGTTGATGCTATTAGCAATTAATAGCTTTGATAGCCAAAATTGCGAAGCCCGTAACCGGGCGCGCTTGCGCTATCGCCCTTGTTTATAGGAAAATAACTCATGAGTTCGCTTACCCCCCCAGCCCAAACAACCATCAAACCCCGCGCTAGTTGGGAAAAAAATCTCGATCTAGGCTTTGTTTGGCTGACGCGCCTACTAGCAATGGCGATCGCGGCGGTGTTACTTTGGATTGCTTTAGAAGTAGCAATTGAAGCAATGCCAGCAATTCAAAGATACGGTTTAGGATTTTTGACCTCTACAGCTTGGAATCCTGTAAAAGAGGAGTACGGGGCATTATCTCAAATTTACGGGACTATAGTTACGGCATTTATTGCTTTACTACTAGCTGTCCCTATTGGTGTAGGAACGGCTTTAGTAGTTAGTGAGAATTTCCTTCCCGCCTCGGTGCAAACGGTAGTTGTATTTCTTATTGAATTACTAGCAGCAATTCCCAGTGTAGTGTATGGCTTGTGGGGCATTTTTGTATTGATTCCCATCCTTACACCTATTGGTCGTGTATTGCACTCATCTTTAGGTTGGCTGCCAATATTTGGTACACCTCCTTCGGGCCCCGGTATATTCCCGGCGGGTATAGTTTTGACAATCATGATATTGCCAATTATTACGGCAATATCCCGCGATGCGTTAGTTTCATTACCGCCGGACTTGCGCCAAGCAGCCTATGGCTTAGGGGCGACGCGCTGGGAAACAATTTTTCGAGTTTTACTCCCGGCGGCAACTTCGGGGATTGTAGGGGCGACAATGTTAGGGCTAGGAAGGGCAATGGGTGAGACAATGGCGGTAACGATGATTATTGGCAACTCCAACCGCATTAGTCCATCTATTTTGACTACAGGAAATACCATTGCTTCGTTGCTGGCTAATCAATTTGCCGAAGCCGATGGCATTCAAACCGCCGCTTTGATGTACGCTGCTTTAGTTTTATTTGGACTAACTTTGGTCGTCAACGTGCTGGCAGAGCTAGTAGTGCGTAGAGTTGGGAGAATTTAGGTTAAAGAAATTTACTGCCATAAAGATAGAAAAAAAGCATAAAGTATGATATCTCAAAATCCAGAGCGATTTTCTAACAGCACTATAAACCGCAATTTGAATCGTTCTCCTAACTCTCAAAGAGTTGTATTTGGGACAGTAATGACGAGTTTGGCATTTGCTTGTGCGATTGCTGCTTTGGTTCCGCTAATTGCTGTACTTAGTTACGTCACCATCAAAGGCTTTAGTCGTCTTAACCTGGGCGTGTTTACTGAACTTCCTCCACCGCCGTTAGTAGAGGGTGGTGGCTTTGGCAGCGCCATTGTCGGGACTTTAATTATGGTAGGAATTGCAGCTTTAATTAGCATTCCTGTAGGGGTACTGGCAGCAATTTATTTAACGGAGTTTAGCAAAGGTAAAGTAGCTGATACTATCCGATTTGCAACTAACGTTTTAAGCGGCGTTCCTTCGATTATTGCTGGAGTGTTCGCCTACGGAGTCGTTGTATTGACAATGGGCGGATTTAGCGCGATCGCAGGTGGCATTGCTTTAGCAATTTTGATGCTACCGATTATTGTCCGCACTACTGACGAATCGCTGCAATTAGTCTCCAGAGATTTGCGCCAAGCGGCGGTCGGAATTGGCGCAACTAAGTTTCAAACAGTAGTTCAAGTTGTTTTACCTGTAGCGATTCCAGCAATTGTGACTGGAACAACTCTAGCGATCGCTAGAGCGGCGGGAGAAACCGCACCATTGCTATTTACAGCGCTGTTTACGCAGTTTTGGCCCACTGACTTAACGGCTCCTACCCCATCACTAGCGGTTTTAGTTTACAACTTTGCGATCGTCCCCTTTGACAACCAGCAAGAACTAGCCTGGGCAGCTTCTTTAGTTTTAGTATTTTTAGTTTTAATTACGAGCATTATTTCTCGGATAGCTACTCGCAAACGGGCTTGATGGTTTGGGTTTAAACTTAACAATCAGAAATTTAACGTTTGACCTTCGCCCTAACACTTATCAACATACTCATTCCTAATTATGGCTACTGACAGTCTCACTCTCAACAAAACGCAGACCATTCTCCGCACAGAAAATCTTAATGTTTATTATGGAAATTTCTTAGCCCTAAAAAACATTTCTTTAAACATTCCTAAAAACCAGATTACTTCCTTTATTGGCCCCTCTGGTTGTGGAAAAAGTACCTTGCTGCGCTGTTACAACCGTCTTAATGACTTAGTTGATAGTTTTCGTTGCGAAGGGAAAGTTTTTTACTACGATCAAAACCTTTATGCGCCCTCTATAGATCCTGTAGAAGTACGGCGACAAGTGGGGATGGTATTTCAAAAACCTAACCCTTTCCCCAAATCAATTTACGACAATATTACCTTTGGCGCGAAGATTAACGGCTATCGCGGCGATATGGATGAATTGGTAGAGCAATCCCTTAGACAAGCGGCTTTATGGGATGAAGTTAAAGACAAACTCAAGCAAAGCGGTTTATCGCTTTCGGGAGGACAACAACAGCGTTTGTGTATTGCTCGTGCGGTAGCAGTCCAGCCAGAAATTATTTTAATGGATGAGCCATGTTCGGCGCTCGATCCTATTTCGACAATTAAAATTGAAGAATTGCTGCAAGAACTTAAGCAAAAATACACCATTGTGATTGTTACCCACAATATGCAGCAAGCCTCTAGAGTATCCGATATGACGGCATTTTTTAACGTTGAACCTACAGATAAAGGCGGAAGAATGGGCTATTTAGTAGAACATGATAATACTGAAGTCATCTTCCAAAATCCTCAAGAAAAATCAACCCAGGCATATGTGAGCGGACGTTTTGGGTAAATGGCGATTACTTTACCCGCTCAAAATCAAACTTGGTTAACATCTAGCAATTAGCTAAAGTGACAATAGCATCGCCTAGCTTGTTAACAACTACTTTTAATCGATGAGAAAAAACAATAAATTACTGCTACTGGTACTAGCAACCAGTTTGCTAGTTGGTGGTGGGATCGCCGCTTACTATTTGTTAATTCAACCCCAAAAATTAGCTCAATTGCCTGTTGGTGCTAATATTATTCCTCAAAATGCCTTACTTACGGTTTCTGTGTCTACAGAGCCGAGCAAATGGCAGCAATTGCGCGAATTTGGTACGCCCCAAACCCAAGCTATTCTAGATAATTATTTGGTGGAATGGCGCGATCGCACTCTTACTGACAATGGATACAACTATCAAAAAGATATCCAGCCTTGGGTAGGCAAAGAAGCAACTTTAGCTGTAATGTCTCTCCAAGCAGCGCCAGCAGTGGTAATGGTACTACCAATTGCTAAACCCAATTTAGCAGCCTCATTGCTATCAAAACCCCTGGCTCAAAAACAAAAAAGTCGCATTTATAAAGGCATTGAAATTAAAGAAACTCCAAGTTACTCCGCAACCGTAATAAATAATCGTTTTTTAGTGATTAGCGACAATCCTAAAGCTACAGAAAACGTAATTGATACTTATTTTGGAGAAAAATCTTTAGCAAAAATGCCTGGTTTTCGGGAAAAATTTGGCGAAATTGCCAAAGAAAATCATTTTGCTCAAGTGTACGTTAATATTCCTGCCGCCGCTCGGCTAGTAAATAGCAATCCCAAAAAACCATCTCTCCAAGCCCAACTCCAAGAAAATCAAGGGTTAGCTACCACAATTAATTTAGAGCCACAAGGGATTGGGTTAAAAAGTGTATCGTGGTTGAAGCCAGATAGCGATCGCGTTCATTTGGTGCAAAATAATGCCGGGAAAATGCAAAACCTTTTACCCGCCGAAACCTTGATGATGGTATCAGGGGGGAATTTACAGCAATTATGGCTTGATTATTTGCGATCGGTAAAAACTAATCCTCTTGCACCTATTCCCCCAGAAAATTTACGCGCGGGTATCAAAAATACTACCGGATTAGATTTAGATGATGATTTGCTTAGTTGGATGGATGGCGAGTTTTCCTTAGCTGTAATTCCAGCAACAACAAAAGCTGCTTCACCGAATGATTTTGCCTTGTCTTTGGCGTTTATGGTGCAAGCAAAAGACTCTAACAAGGCCAAAAAAGCCTTCCAGGAAATAGATAAAGTAATTAGTAGTCAATATCAATTCAAAATCACCGAAACCCAAGTTAGGGGAAAACCTGTTATCAATTGGATTGCACCCTACGGTACGCTGACGGCAACTCATGGCTGGTTAGATGAAAATATTGCTTTTTTTACCCTCGGCGCACCTTTAGCAGAGAAAATTATTCCCCAACCTGCGGTCAATTTAGCTAGTACCGAGCAATTTCAAACAGCCGTACCATCAGAACTTAACCCCAATAATGGGCAGTTTTTCTTAAATATCAATCCAACGTTCAAAAACTTACCTTTACCGCAAATCATCCCCAATCAACAAATTGCTCTAGAGGCGGTACGCTCAATCGGAGTGACAACGGCGGTAAAAGATCGTCATAGTGTTCGTTATGACATTTTTATGGCGCTTAATAAAACTGCAAACCCTAAGCCTTTATCTATGTCTCCATCGCCGACACCCTAAAATTGCAGAACTTCAACTTTAAATAACAAAGTCTTTAAACTTGAATCGGCACTCAAGTGGCGGTTGCAGTTAGGATCGATGAGAGTAGAAATAAATTTTTAACTTAAAGAGACGCGGAGAACACTATATGAATTTGGTTTCACTCCAGAATTGGCTGGATAATGCTGCTTTTGCGGTGTTATTTGCCACTATGTTAATTTACTGGGTTGGGGCAGCTTTTCCCCAATTGCGCTATTTACCAGCAATGGGAACGGCGGGAATGGCGATCGCAAATTTGTGTATGGCGACTTTATTAGGCGCTAGATGGATTGAAGCAGGTTACTTTCCTTTAAGTAATTTGTACGAGTCGCTGTTTTTTCTAGCTTGGGGAATTACAACTATTCACTTTTTGGCAGAAAACAACAGCCGCAGCCGTTTAGTAGGGGTTGCCACTGCACCTGTAGCAATGGCGATTGTTGCTTTTGCAACTTTAACTTTGCCTGATAAAATGCAAAGTTCTGAGCCTTTAGTCCCGGCGCTCAAGTCCAATTGGCTAATGATGCACGTCAGCGTGATGATGTTGAGTTATTCAGCTTTGATGGTGGGATCGTTACTGGCGATCGCATTTTTAATTGTGACTCGTGGGGCAAATATCGAATTGCGGGGTAGTTCAGTAGGTACGGGTGGCTATCGCTTGCATCGGGCTACAGATTTGGCGGTGCAAAGGTCGGCGATTACGACTACTGACTACAACAGTAATGGTAATACGGCGGTGCTTAACTTAACTACTGAAGCTGTAGCCGAACCGCTTTCACCTCAACGCCTCAGCCTTGCGGAAACTTTAGATAATATCAGCTACCGGATTATTGGGCTAGGATTTCCTTTACTTACTATCGGGATTATTGCTGGGGGAGTTTGGGCAAATGAAGCTTGGGGATCTTACTGGAGTTGGGATCCTAAAGAAACTTGGGCGTTAATCACTTGGCTAGTATTTGCAGCGTACCTCCACTCGCGGATTACTCGCGGTTGGCAAGGTCGCAGTCCGGCTATTTTAGCTTCGGCGGGATTTGTGGTGGTCTGGGTTTGCTATTTGGGTGTCAATCTTTTAGGTAAAGGCTTACATTCTTATGGCTGGTTTTTTTAGTTAATAAAAGACCAAGTTTTAGCCATAAAATATAACTCGATATCAATTGCAGGTTAGCTAAAGCGTGAAGCTATTTATTTACCATACCCCTGAACTTACTCCCACGGGTATTATCCCCGATTGCGCGATCGCTGTGGATGTACTTCGAGCTACAACGACGATGGCGACGGTCTTGGCGGCTGGTGGTGAGGCTATCCAGGTGTTTAGCGATTTGGATACGTTACAGCTTGTTAGCGCTGATTGGGACGCAGATAAGCGCCTCCGCGCCGGAGAGCGGGGCGGCGCTAAGGTGGAGGGGTTCGATTTGGGTAACTCTCCTTTAGACTGCACTGAGAAGCTCGTAAAGGGGCGGAGGTTGTTTATTAGTACGACTAATGGAACTCGCGCTTTACAACGAATACAAAGCGCCCCAGCCGTCTTAGCTGCTGCTTTTGTTAACCGGGCGGCGGCGGTAAATTACCTTTTGGCTAAACAGCCTGAAACGGTTTGGATTGTCGGTTCGGGTTGGGAAGGTACTTATTCTTTAGAAGATACGGCTTGTGCTGGGGCGATTTGTCATAGTGTTTTGCAGCAAACAAATACTCCTTTAGATGAGCTTGCGGGTAATGATGAGGTTGTAGGGGCGATTTCTCTTTACGAACAATGGCGCGATCATTTGGTTGAGCTATTTCATCAGGCTAGTCACGGTAAGCGTTTGTTGCGCCTTGGCTGTCATGAAGATATAAAGTACTGCGCTCAAGTTGATATTTTGGATGTTTTGCCTATCCAGTGCGAGCCGGGGGTGTTGAAGATAGCAGCATAGCTCAACCGTAAAATTACGGTTTGAAATTTAGTTGACTGAACATAAATAAGTAAAATTACGGTTTTAAGGGCAAGTTAACTTGGCTTAGTGTAAGGCAAAGAATTGCTGTGCAGAACTGTAAATCTTGCACAGCAATCTTTTGATGATAAACACTACCTTGTTTGTTCCGTGACTAATTAATTCTTCGCGGAGTGCAAGCGGAGTGTTTTTCATACATAGCAACCATTGTCAAGTACCAAAAGCTAACTTAATAAATGCGTAATATTTTAGTTAACATCAAAACTAATAAAGCAAAGGCAGATTCCACGTTGCGGCGGAATTTGCTCAAATGGGGTTTTGTTAGTCTTAGCACCTTAGCATTAACTACTCTACCAACAGTAGTAACGGCGCAGCCCAGAAGCAGGATTAAAACTTTGTCGTTTAATGCTGACGACATTGGTATTCTCAATTTTGCTTTATTGTTAGAAGAATTGGAATCTGCATTTTATGCAGGCGTGGTCAAGTCTAGAAAGATTAGTAATGGCAAAGAACTTGAATACATGAGAGCTTTAGGCGCTCAAGAAGCGGCTCATGTCAAATTCTTGCGCGAAGTTTTGGGCAAAAATGCTCTATTTAAAACCTCAGATTTGAGCTTTAATAGTTCGGGGTTAGCGGCGGTAATGACTGAGCGCAACACTATACTTAATACGGCTGTCGCTTTAGAAGATGCGGGCGTACACGCTTACAATGGCGCGGGTACAAGTCTAACAAATCCGACTTACCTTTTAGCTGCTGGTTCAATTGTATCTGTAGAAGCTCGTCACACCGCAGGCGTGCGCGCGTTATTAGGACGTTCAACTACAGAACTTGATAGCGAACGTTCTGTTAGTGATGCTGATTTGGTAGCCTCCCTTAATCCTGTTAAAGGACGTGCTTACGATGAATTGTATGCACCTAGACAAATTGTAGAGATTGTCGGCTCTTTGAAAATATTAAATAATCCCATCAATGGCGCGCTTGTCGCTTAATTCTTAGAACAAGTAAATTTAGAAATTTCCTTTAAGTTCAGCTACGCATCAAACTAATAAAACTATGAAAAGACCTCCGTACAAATTTACTTTGCTTACTTTTGCCGACTATTTGCAGCAAATTACTCCTGTGGGTAAATTACTGATTTTGCCCTTGGTGCTAGTTTTGCTACTTGTTACTTCAGTTCCGTCAGCTTATGCTCAAAGTACGGTACTAACCCCTAGGCAGGTTGTGGAATATGCCCTAACTTTAGAGAAACTAGAAAGTGATTTCTATACAAAAGCGATCACTGCGGCTCAAAGTGGTGGTTTAGCAAATGCGCCACAAATAGCTAAAGACGCAATTCAAGCCTATGGCGCAGATGAAGCCCAACACGTAACTGACCTCTCTGCCGTGTTATCTTCCCTAGGAGGCGATCCAGAAGCGATCGTTATCCCTGCTAACCCTAATTACAGCGCTATTTTAAAACGAGATCCTTTTGCTAATCCCCAAGATTTCCTCCTAGCAGGGCAGTATGTTGAGGATTTGGGAGTAGCTGCTTATAAAGGACAGGTGCAAAACTTATTAGCTGCGGGGGAAGCTGGTAAACCTGTCTTGGCGGCTGCTTTAGCAATTCATAGTGTTGAAGCTCGTCATGCTGCGGGTATCCGCAGTTTGCGTCAAAACCTTCTTGATGCTGACGTGCGACCTTGGATTAGAAACGCAAGTGAAGTAATTTATCAAGAAAACCGCAGTAATTCCCCTATTCCATTCAACTTGGATGCCTTCGATGGTTATGCTACAAAAGACGAGGTATTAGCTTTAGTAGCACCTATTTTGATAACAAGTCAGCCCTCGCCTGATAGTGGTAATCAGAATCGTCCAGTTAGAGCATTATGGTAATGTTGTAAATTACTAGGGTAAAAAGTCCTGCTCTCAAGTCTGGGAGCAGGATTTAGAATGAGGGTATTGATGTATGTCAGATATCTAATCTTTTAGTTTCTGCAAGTTTCCTCCTAAATATCCAGCGAAGTTCTGTTGCTGTTTGTCTGTCGGATTACTTACAGGTTTTACTAAATAAATACTAGGTCGCGGAGCCGCTAAGGTAACTTGGTATTGACGCAGTTGCTCTTGATGGAAAACTGTAACTTCTATCGTGTCTCCTTGTTGATAATCTTGCAGGCGATCGCTCATCCCTGTTGCTGTTACTCTCATCCCATCAATTGCTAACAATTCATCCCCTGGATCGATTCCCGCTATGTAAGCAGGCGCTCCCGTTTCTACAAATTTAACTACTTCTTTCCCTTGCTCAGAATTTACTTTTATTCCTAAATAAGGTACGGGTTCTTTGTCTTCACTGACTATCTGTAAGCCAAATGGCTCTAAATATTGATTGAAAGGTAACTCCTCTATCCCATCAACATATTTAGCAAAAAAGTTTGCTAAGTCTATCCCCGCTACTGATGTCATGACTTCCTGTAACTGCTGAGGTGTAAACCCAATTTCCTCTATGCCAAATTGCTGCCACATTATCAGCATTACGTCATCTAAAGACTTCTGATTATTATGTCTTTCTCTAATCAGTAGGTCTAACAACAGCGATACCATTTCCCCTTTTAAATAGTAAGAGATTTGAGAGTTATTACTGTTAGCTTCAGGTCTATACAGCTTAATCCAAGCATCTAAACTTGACTCGCTCACTGGTTGCACCCATCGCCCTGGTGTTAGCTCGTAACGAGTAATTTCTTTACCTAAGTTCTGTAAAAAAGTTTTAATGTCATAAATCCCCGCCCGTACAGGAATCGTTAAGTCATAGTAACTTGTCGTTCCTTCACTAAACCACAGTGAAGGTGTGTAGTTTTCCCCGTCGTAATCAAATACTTCTAAGGCTTTGGGACGTATGCGTTTGACGTTCCACAAGTGAAAAAACTCGTGGGCTACCAATTGCATAAAACGATTGTATTTATCGGAGGCACGAAACCCAAAACGCGGATAATTCAACGAGCAAGCATACTTGTGTTCTAATCCACCGTTGCCTTGGGTCGATAAATGTAATAAAAATATATAGCGATCGTAGGGCAATCCTCCAAAGATTTTAGCCTCTACTTCAATAATTTTCTGCGTGTCAGCGATTACTTTCTCTGGGGCAATATTACTTTCTCCACCCCAAATCGCCAACTCGTGCGCTTTTCCCAGTACCTCAAATTCGTAGATTTGCTGCGTACCAATTTCAAAGGGGCTATCTACTAAGGTGTCAAAATCTGCGGCGATAAAAGTATTAGTTTGTCCCGCGACTTCTGGTAATGGTGTGGTAACTTGCCAATCATCTTGGGGTAAGGCGATCGCAATCTCTATGGGTTGCTTGTCTAATCCAGGTATCCTGAAAAATATTGCCGCACCATTAAAATAACCGTGAGTTGCATCTAAATGATTTGTCCTCACTGATAGCTCATTAGCAAAAATTCGATAACGAATCTCAATAGTTTGATTATCTAAACTAGATGTCTCAATTTGCCAGTGATTTTTAGCTATTTTGCACCACTTTAAAGGATGTTCCCCAGATTTTGCCCCAAAGTCTTGCAGGTGTTTGGCATATTCCCTGACTAAATAAGATCCCGGTGTCCATACAGGTAATTTTAAATCTAGTAATGGCAATGAGTAATCTTGCACTAACAACACTACTTCAAATAAGTGCGATGCTGGCTGAGGCATGGAGACGCAATAAGTAATTTTTGGTGCGTTTTCGCCTTGAAGCTGGTTAAATTGAGTTAAGATTGCTTGTGTCATGGTGAGATGTGAGGTTTCCTACTCTCCATACTAAATACTTAACTAAATAGTTCGCAGCGATCGCCTCTAAGTTATTTAAGCTTGACTACGCAAAGTTTGGGCTGCTAAATAAATTTTCCCCCATTCACTAATCACTTGATGAGTTTTAAGTTTTAATTCTAGGGCGATTTCCTCAATATCTTTCCCGGCTTTTTTCAATTCCACTAACTGACGCTGATTTTGGCTCAATTCTGCCCACAATTTTGCCCATTGCTGAGGTAATAAACCAAAATTGTTTTCCTCTAACGAAGTCTCTAGCCACTCATCTACCATTGGCGAATGTTCTTTAATCGCAAAGACTTGGACGGCGTGATAACTAACTTTTTCCCGCAATCTATAAACTTTTTTGATGTCTAAATTCAAACTTTGGGCGATTGCTTCTGGGGTTCTTCCTTGTAAATATAACTCCAACCATTGGGCGGCAGTTGTCCCTAATTTTTCAGTTAGGTAGTCGCAAAATTCTTTTTTTACGCGGCTTCGTGCTGCTTGCTGTGCTTCTATTATTCGTTGGTTTTCATACTCTGTGAGCGCAGTATTATCTAACAAGTTAACGGGGTTGTCGCTTTCCTCTGTCAACACTTCTTGCGACACTAACCTTACTAGATCTTTTACCGGGACATTAGTTATTCCCCCCCCTTTGGCTGCGCCGCAAATAATTGACGAATCTGTGAGCTAACAAAGGTTGATTGTGTACCGGACGCAAGCAGTATTCTTCGGTGGTTGCAAATAATAACGCATTTTGCAATCTTCGCTCTTTTGTAAACTGAGCAATAGAGGTCATTTGCTGCTGCATATAGCGATCGCTTTGCAGTAATTCTTGAATTACTTCTTGTAATACATCGGCTACCCCTCGATGACGATCTCGGCTTAAAGCGACTCCGGTATTGATCTTACTCCGCAACAATACCACGCTTCCCAGCCTTTTAATTAAATTACTATAAGCTCTTTCTGGCGCTATACCTAAATAACGCTCTTTTAAAATTCGGTAGCGATAGGCGATCGCCTTTCTGGCAATTTCTAGCTGATAGGTGTCCAAGTTCTCAAATCGCTCTACGTCTGTACCTATCAGCCAGCTAAGTATACTCTCCCTTGTGGTGGTGCTTTGTTCTATACATTCTCTATTTAATTGTGATCGCCATTGCTGCTCTATTTCTTGAGCTAACTTCCCCATAAGATTATTTTCCTCTCAACCCTAATTTTAAGGTTCCTAACAAACATTTTTTGTTGCACTTTTTATCTAGGATTTGGCATCTATAACCATTTTGCCTTTTTGTTACCCGATTTCAACCCTTTATTACCAACTTCCAACTCCATATTTTTTTTTATAAGCATAAACTAACATTCGTTACTATGAAGATTTTGCTTTTTTTTGTGAACTTGTCATGAAGCTTAAAGTTTGTTTGCCTAACAACGTCAAGCAGTAAACAAAAATTTTGCCCAGCACTTACATTTTTAGTTTGCAGGTTACATCTCCTTCATTTATCTTAAGTAATAGAGTAGATGCCACCATTTAAGGGATTGAATTTGTGTAACCAGTTGAAGCAAAATCCTCTAATTTCAAACGCTCTTAAAATCTTTTTTTTAGCCTTTAGTGCATGCAACTAAGTAATATCCCTGAAACTAATATAAATTTTAAGTTTAGGGTTTTACGAGCGCTCAACTCAAATTTTTCATTTGTATTAAGTGATATTACTGTTGTATCCTAACTTTGCAGCTAATATCATTTAGATATACCTACATGGTTAACAAGGATAAATTAACTGGGTGGAAACAAGCTAACAAACTGTAGAAAAATATTAAGGAGCTAATATAAATATGCTAAAATCGCTCGGAATATCTCAAACTAATTTGTATTTATATTCAGCATTATCTAAGATTCCTTACCTGAATAGCTATAAAGGCAAAATTATGTTGATTGCCTTTTTAGGTACGCACGTACCATTACTATCACTGCTAATTTATTTTGTAATTTCCGCATCCTTTCCTATAGATATCAAAGTAAGGGTAATTGGGATCGCCTTAATAGCTACTTTAATTGGTACAGCATTAACTCTTTATGCTTTACATAGCTTACTAGCTCCAGTAACTTTAACATTTTTGGCAATGCGTCATTATCTTAATAATCGTCAATTATCATCTTTACCTACCAACTTTACAGATGAAGCTGGTATATTGATGGCAGACACTTTTCACACTCTAAAAAAGTTAGACGAAGTTATTGAGCATATTGCTAGTTATGATAATTTAACAGGATTACCTAATCGAATTTTATTTGAAGCTCGCCTCCAGCAAATTATATCTCAAAATCAAAACCATCAACTATTTACAGTAATTTGTTTAAGCTTAGATCGCCTAAAAAATATTAATAATGTTCTCGGATATGAGGTAGGAAATTTAGTTCTCAGAAGTGCGGCTCAAACATTGACTAGCTGTTTGAGCAATCGTGAGATACTGGCACGTCTTGAAAGTAATAAGTTTGCAATTATTCAACCAAACATCAAATCTGTAGATGAGGTAGTCGAGTTAGTAGAAAAAACTATTAATGAGTTAACAAAATCTGTATCAATAAATGACAATGAAATTTTCAATAGTGTCAGTATTGGAATTAGTGTTTATCCAAACGATCATACAGAAGTAGATAGTGTTTTGGATAATGCTGTTAGGGCAATGGATCGAGCTAAAGCACAAGGACAAAACAAATATCAATTTTATAGCCGCGAATTAAACAACAAATTACAAGAGCGATTGGTGTTAGAGAAAGACTTAAATAATGCGATTAAGAATGGAGAAATGCTATTGCATTATCAACCTCAAGTTTGTCTGCGTACGGGGAAAATTATTGGAGTAGAAGCTTTATTGCGCTGGTATAGTCCAATTCATGGTTTTGTTTCCCCCGCAAAATTCATTCCTATTGCCGAAGAAACTGGTCTAATTATTCCTATAGGTGAATGGGTATTGCGTACTGCTTGCGCCCAAAATCGTAGATGGCAACTAGCAGGATTACCATTAATAAAAATGGCAGTTAATATATCATCAAGACAATTTAAAGAGCAAAATTTAGTAGGGATTGCTACTCAAGTTTTGCAAGAGACAGGCTTAAAATCTAATTATCTAGAGCTAGAAATAACTGAGAGCTTAATTATCGACAATATTCAACAAGCAATTAATACGATGAATCAGTTGCACGATATGGGTATTAGTTTATCGTTAGATGATTTTGGCACGGGTTATTCATCGTTAAATCATTTAAAAAGGTTGCCAATTGACCTACTCAAAATAGATCAATCTTTTGTCCGCGAATTAACAATTGGTTCCGATGATGCAGCGATTGTCAAAGCAATTATTTCTCTAGCCCACAACTTACAATTAAGTGTCATTGCTGAAGGGGTGGAAACCCAAGCGCAATTAGAATACTTAAAAAAACATGGCTGCGATGAAATTCAAGGTTATTATATTAGTCGTCCTGTGGCTGCGGAAGCATTAGCCAAACAGTTACAGCAAGAAAAAGAAGTAAGCTGTAGTATTAATAATTTAATTATGGCAGCTTGAGAATCTCATCAGTTTTTAGCTAAAAGAATTTGCTTGACGATCGCAATTTGCTGGCGATTAAAAGCAGCTTTTCGGAGATGTTCTAGAAAAACAACGTTATTGTACCTAGGATCTAGATTTAAGGCTTGACGATAAGTTAGTTTTGCCGATGTATGATTGCCTAAATTCCAGTAAGCGATCGCTTTAGCAACCAAAGGATGAGGATTACTAGGTTCGAGTTTTGCTGCTTTGGTAGCCGCCGCAACCGCCAAACTATACAGCTTTAATTGATGTAAAGATAAACTTAAGTTGTAGTAAGCAATCTCATTATTGGGTTTTACCATTGCTGCCCAAGTATGAGTAGCTACCGCCGCCGTGACATCGCCATTTACTAAGTAAACAATTCCTAAAGCATTGAGGGCGGGGACGTATTGCGGATTGTTATAAATTACTGGTAACAAAGACTCGGCGGCGGCTTTTTCTTGTCCTGCTAGATGTTGAGTCCAACCTAATAGCACACGCCCAGAAGCATTTTGCGGTTCAAGTTGGACAGATTTTTTCATTGCTGCGATCGCATCGCCGTAACGTTCATTGGCCCGGTAAGATAAGCCAATAGAGCGGTATTCACCAGCAGAAGTTGCGGCAAAAACTGGTTCAAACCCAAGCATTGCAGCAGTCAAAATGAAAATATAAATATTTTTCCAGTAGTTGAACATAAAACTTAAATACTCACAAATAAGAATCTTTCGCAGGGTATCTGCCCCAAAGTTTTTGTTTTTCTAAAAGCAACCCTCTAGTACACAGCATAAGCAGTAAGCCTATTGCCTAAAAACTTCAACACCTAAAGATAAGACCCTTTTGCAGGGGGTTTGGGGGAGGTAACTCGTCCGCCAATGGGGAGGCAAAAAGCGGTGTAGCTCTGCTTCCCGCTTTGTTGCCGTTGGGTTTGGGGGGCAGACCCCCCATATTCGGTTTTTCTTAAAGTAAAGCTTGTCCCAAAAGTTTACCCTTCACCGCGCAGTTTATCGAGTACGCCCCGATCTTCTAAAGTAGAAGTATCGCCAGTAATTTCTTGCCCTGATGCCAAGTTTCTCAGTAAGCGCCGCATAATTTTACCGGAACGAGTTTTTGGCAAAGAATCAGTAAAACGAATAACTCCCGGACGGGCGATCGCACCAATTTCTTTAACTACGTGCTGTTTAAGTTCTTTACTCAGTTCCTCACTAGGGCTGTAAGTGCCTTCTAAAGTAACAAAAGCAACTATCTCCTCGCCTTTAATTTCATCGGGCTTGCTGACTACCGCAGCCTCAGCTACGGCGGGATGAGACACTAAAGCCGACTCAACTTCCATCGTCCCTAAGCGGTGTCCAGAGACGTTGAGTACATCATCCACTCGTCCCATTACCCAAAAATAGCCATCCTCGTCCTGTCTTGCGCCATCTCCAGCAAAGTAAACATACTGACCATTGGTGGGGGGTATATGCTCCCAATAAGTGCGCCGGAAACGCTCATCATCGCCGTAAACCGTCCGCATCATCCCCGGCCAAGGGTGGCGAATAACTAAGTAACCCCCTTCGTTATCGCCGACGGGATTGCCTTCAAGATCGACTACATCTGCCATAATTCCAGGGAAAGGACGAGTAGCCGAACCAGGTTTAGTTGCGATCGCACCCGGCAAAGGTGTAATCATAATTCCCCCGGTTTCAGTTTGCCACCAAGTATCAACAATCGGGCATCTACCGCCGCCAATTACTTGTTGATACCAGATCCAAGCTTCGGGGTTAATCGGTTCTCCTACTGTCCCTAGTAGGCGCAACGAAGATAGATTTCGGGCGTTGGGCAACTGTTCGCCCATTTTAATAAAAGCTCTAATTGCTGTAGGTGCAGTATAGAAAACTGTAACGCCGTACTTTTCGATTACATCCCACATACAACCAGGATTTGAGGCACGGGGAGCGCCTTCATACATCAACGTAGTTGCACCGTTAGAAAGCGGCCCATAAACTATATAACTGTGTCCTGTAATCCATCCCACATCGGCAGTACACCAGTAAACATCTGTGTCTTGCAGGTCAAAAATCCATTTTGTCGTAATGTGGGTATAGAGGTTGTAGCCGCCCGTTGTGTGTACCACTCCTTTAGGCTTTCCCGTACTTCCAGAAGTGTAGAGTACAAACAGCATATCTTCGCTGTTCATTGGTTCGGCGGGACACTCAGCAGACACAGTTTTTTGCAATTCGTGCCACCAAAAATCCCGTGGCTGCATTTCTACCGCTTGCTTTGTCCGTTGCACTACTAAAACGCTAGTAACAGTGGGTACAACATTATTAGCTAAAGCTTTATCTACTTGTTCTTTTAGAGGCACGATCGCACCCTTGCGCCAACCACCATCGGCAGTAATGACCACTTTAGCCTCGACATTAATTAATCTGTCGCGCAAAGCTTCGGCGCTAAAGCCGCCAAAAACTACGGTATGAGCCGCGCCTATTCTGGCACAGGCTAACATGGCGATCGCAGCTTCCGGGATCATCGGCAGATAAATTCCCACGCGATCGCCTTTAACTACTCCCAATTGCTTTAAAACATTGGCAAACTGACAAACTTCTCGGTGCAACTGGGCATAAGTAAGGGTACGAGAATCGCCGGGTTCTCCTTCCCAAATTAACGCCGCTTTATTTTTGCGCCAAGTTGTCAAATGACGATCTAAACAGTTGTAAGAAATATTTGTTTTACCGCCTACAAACCATTTGGCAAAAGGTGGCTGCCAATCTAGTACAGTATCCCACTTTTGAAACCAATGCAACTCTTGTTCGGCAAGTTCTGCCCAAAACTTTTGCGGATCTTTTTGGGCGCGATCGCATAATTGCTGATACTCCTCTAAGCTTTTAATCTGGGCATTTTGGGAAAACTCCACGCTAGGAGGAAATAAGCGCTTTTCTTGCAAGATTGATTCAATATTTGACTCTGACATATTTTTTGCTGTAATCGGCTTTGCTCAAAAATATTGTGAACCCATAGTTGCACTAATTAATTTTGAGTTTCGTTAAGTATCGGTGCATTTTCCCCTAATACTATGGCAATGGTCTTTTAAATTAGGATATTAGTAGTCCGCACTTGGTGCTATGGTTTCTATTGCTCGTAAACATTTGCTTGAGGATATTCCCCGCTTTCTTGTCGCTCAAGCTGGAATCATGTTTGCTGTAAGCTTAGTTACAATTCAAACAGGAATTTTCAACGGCTTTACTCGCTCTACAGCGCAGTTAATGACCAATTCTTCGGCGGATATTTGGGTAGGGTCAGAAAATTTGGTACATCTTGAACTAACTTTACCAATTCCTCTAACTAATTTAAGTCTTTCTCGCCAAGTTGTAGGCGTAGAAAGCGCTGAAGCCTTGATTGTTAAAACTGGTGTATGGCGTAACAACAATGAGATTTCTTTAGCTAGAATTATTGGATTTGACCCTAACGGGCAACTGTTTGTCCCTCAAAACCTTACTCAAGGAAATATCACTAAGCTCAAAGAGCCTTACACAGCAATAGTAGATACTTCTAACTTAAAGTCTTTAAATCTCAACAAAGTTGGCGATCGCGCTGAACTTAGCACCCTATCTATTGAATTAGTCGGTTTAACTAAAGGCAATCGCTCGATTATTTCCAATCCTTATATATTTACATCTTTAGAAAACGCCAACGCCTATGCTAATTCTGGGCAAACTACTAATTTATCCTGTCGATTGCCCTCAGACTCGGAAGACCTTAAATGTACCAATAGCTACATCAAAGCCGATCCTAATGCTATTGCGCCTAAAAGACTAACTTCCGCAGATACAATTACTTTTGTCTTAATTCGCGCTCAAAAAGGGCAAGACTTAGCAGCATTGAAGCAAAGATTAATTGCCGCTTTACCCAATACTAGCGCCTATACTCACGCCGAACTAATGCAAAGAACTCAAGCTTTTTGGCAACAAAGGACTGGTATTGGTTTTATTTTGGCTTTGGGTGCAGTGGTAGGTGTAATCGTTGGGGGTATTATTGTCGGACAAATTCTTTACGCCTCAGTATCCGATCGCCTCAAAGAGTTTGGAACTTTAAAAGCAATGGGTGCGTCCGATTTTACTATCTATAGTGTAATTCTCGAACAAGCTTTATGGATGGCAATTTTGGGCTACTTACCAAGTATGGTGCTTTGTTGGGGGGTGTCGGCTTGGACGCTGGCAAGTCAGGGAATCTTGATTTTAATTACACCTACTATTGCGATCGCAGTTTTGGGAATCACGATAGTAATGTGTGTAGGGTCGGGAGTTTTTGCTATTCAAAAAGTTATGCACCTCGATCCAGCGTCGGTATTCAAAGCCTAGTCGCTAAAAAATCGGATTGCAACAAATTGAAATATCCGCTTGATTAGGTATGCCAGAAGCTTTAACTGTCCACACCAATTAGCTGTTAGGATCGAGAAAAGTAATAATAATTCATATTTCTTACAGTGGCACAGTTTTATCTGGCGCTTTAATATTACCCACCAAAAATAGTGAATAAATGACTGCTGCTAAGTTTAAAAATTCTCCTAATCAGATTGAAGCTCTAGGTGTTGATTTGATTACTACCCAAAGTAAAGCAATTGTTGCTAAGGGTGTGGAAATGGAGTTTAAATCTCAAAAAAGATGCTTTCAAATATTGAAAGGTATAGATTTAGCAATTCCTAAAGGCAATATTCAGTTACTAATGGGGCCATCGGGTTCGGGTAAAACTACTTTGCTCTCTATTTTGGCTGGGTTGATGACACCAACTAGAGGGAAAGTAAGTTTATTAGGTGAAGATATTACCAGTATGTCTCGCCAAAAGTTAACAAAATTTAGACAGCAAAATATTGGCTTTATTTTTCAAAATTTCAACTTATTTCCTGCACTCACCGCCAGCGAAAATATTGAAGTGGCGCTAAATATTCAGGGAATAAATAGAAAAAATGCAAAGGCTCAAGCACAGGTACTATTAGAGCAAGTAGGCTTAGAAAATCAGTTAGAGCAAAAACCCAGCGATTTATCTGGGGGACAAAAACAACGAGTAGCGATCGCCCGTGCTTTAGCTGGTTCTCCTCAATTAATTATGGCAGACGAACCAACGGCGGCGTTGGATTCAAAAAGCGGACATTCGGTAATTGAATTATTGCGTGCTTTGGCGAAAGAGCAAGGTTGTACAGTGCTGATGGTAACGCACGATCCGCGTATCATTGATGTCGCTGATAGCGTTACTTATTTGGAAGATGGAACGCTCAAAGAGTAACTAATTCTTTTAAAGTTTCTGTCACCGAGCGGGGTTTCCAGTCTAATTGAGTTCGGGCTTTAGTAGCATCTACTCTCACGCAGCGATCATATATATAATGCACTCTTTCCCGGCTTAGAGGTGGTTGAAATTTAAATAACCTCCCTAAAGGATCTAACAAGTTTCCGGCAAGCCTCACTAGCAATTTAGGGGCTTCGCGGGGTGCGGGAATGCCTGTAAAGCTTGCCATAGTTGCAAACATTTCTTTCGTTGTTAAGTCTCCGGCGGAAATAATGTATTTGTCTCCATTAATGCCTTTTTCGGCGGCTAGAATCATCGCGGTTGCTAAGTCGTCAACATGAACAATTCCCGTAACGCGACTTCCTCCTGCCCACAGTTTTAGCCTTTTTTTGATAAATTGCTGCAATATAGGGCGAAAATGTGGATCGTCTGCGCCAAAAATGCCGGAAGGTAAAATGCTTACTACGGGCAATCCTTGGGATGCAAAACTATCTACTAATTCTTGAGCAAGGTACTTTGTGCGATCGTAAGCTGAAGAAAAGCCTTGTTGAGTGCGTTTAAATCCTTCATTAATAGCTTGCCCCCTAGTATCGCCAAATATGCCGATGGTACTGCAATAAACTATTTTACTAGCATTGCAAGCTTTGGCAACTTCTAACACGGTGCGGGTTCCTTGTACGTTTACTCGCTCCATTTCTTTTTCGTTAACAATTCCTAGCTCTACATAGGCGGCGGTATGAAAAACTACATCTACCCCTGTCATCGCTTGCTGCAACGCGGCGGAGTCCGTAATGTCTCCATAGACTAGCTCAACGTTACAATTAGCCAAACGCTCTAAGTTGCTCGATTTTCTAACTAAACCGACAACGCGATCGCCATTATTTGCTAAAAATTTTACTAAGTGAGAACCTGTAAACCCGTTCGCCCCAGTAACTAGCGCTTTCATAGAGCTTTTTCGTAAATGCGATAGGTTTTATAAATTTTTGCCCCGCAAGCTTCGATCAACTTGCGCGACGGGTAATTATCTTCGTATACCCAAGAAAGTTCGCAATCTTTGTAAGGTTTTCCTTCCTTAAGTACGCCTTGCATTCCTAAATAGATTAAAGCTGCTGCTACCATTTTGCGGCGATATTCGGGCAACGCGCAAACTAAAGCTACTCTCCCTCTATTTATTTGTCGCCGATACCACAGAAATTTTAAAGTTCCTAGCCAATCTAGTTTTCCGCCTAGATGTTTTAGCACCATATTGTAGTCTGGCAATCCCACAAAACAGCCAATCATCTTCCCTTCATATTCAGCAATCGGGAAAGCGTCGGGATCTACTATACTTTGTAATGATTTAGCCTCAGCTAAAAATTCTTCTTCGGTGCGCGGCGTATAACTCCAGTTGTTTGAGTAGGCAGTATTGAGTAAATTGTAAAGGTTGTGGCAATCTTCCTCAAAAGCTGCGCCTTTGGTTCTAATTAGCCGAAAATTAACGCCAGATTTGCAGGCGATTCTATGCGCCTTTGTAAATTCTTCTGATAGCCCTGCACCGATGGGTAATTCGTAAGCATAGGCATCTTTTGCTTTATTCCAGCCGTCAAGCTGCATAAATTCTGGATAATAACGCGGATTATAAGGCATCAAAATCATTGGTGGCGAATCAAAGCCATCAACTAAAAACAAACAATTGTTATGAGTCGATAAATCGATAGGCCCTCTAATAACTGCCATACCTTGATCTTGCAGCCATTTACGAGCAGATTCTAGCAAAGCTTGAGCGATCGCATAGTCTTCTACACACTCAAAATAGCCAAATAAGCCAACATCTTTACCTTCAGTTTCAATTAAACGATGGTTAACGGCAGCAACTATTCTTCCCAAAGGCTCATTACTAGGAGATACGGCTATGAACTGCTGCAACTTGCCATACTGAAAAAATGAATTTTCTGGGGCAAATTGTTTGGCAACGCCGCTTCGGATTGGTGGAACCCAGTTAGGATCGCCTTTATAGACCCGACTAGGGACATCTAAAAATATCTCGCTGTCGGCTTTGTTTGTTACTGCTCGGATCTGAAAATTTGAGTTTGACACAAATAAATTTGGTTAATAAGCTGTTAGTTATTAGCCAACAGTTAACTAATTAAGAACTAATAGTTGATTACCCATTACTCATTAAGCACTAATTGTTGGTTCATACAACAAATCTCTAGTTGCTACCATTCCTGCAACCAAGCGATCCATTTCCTGCTGAGTATGGAGGGCATTGACAGTAATGCGGATGCGGGGCTTGGCTATAAACCAAATCGGCGACACCCAAAGTCCGTAATTAACCATCATTTGTTTGCCAAACATTTTTGGATTAATTTCAGGCGGTAAAATGACGGGAATTACGTTAGTTTCGCCAATAGCTGTAAAACCACGCTCAGTTAAACGCGATCGCAAGTATTGAGTATTTGCTTGCAATTGCTGTACTATTTGAGGTGATTTCCGCACTTGTCGAATGCTCTCTAAAGCTGCTCCTGCTAGGGGGGGAGATAAAGAAATTGTCCCAATGGAAGTAGGCGACACATTCAATAACGGGATTAGTTCGCTAACGTGAGTGCTAATTGCTGCTCCCGCCGAAGCGGCAAACTTAGAGAAAGTAGTCATAATTAAGGGGATAATGCCCCTTTCAATTGCATGGCTAGGTAAAATACCAAAATGCTCGTAAATGCCGCGTCCTGTAGCTCCTATCGAGCCGCTTGCGTGGGCTTCATCCATTACTAGCACGCTACCAGGATAGTTTTGCATCACCTCTATCATGGCTGGAAGGGGGGCAATATCGCCATCCATCGAGAATACGGCATCAGAAACTACCATAATGCGATCGCCTGGACGGACATACCTTCGCAATTTGCGCGCCAAGTCTTCTACGTCGCAGTGACGATAAGCTTTTACTCTCACGTTGGGACTATGCCCAAACACCTTACCCGACCGAGTTCCAGCATTAACAACTGCCGAAACAATACAGCCGTGATTTAGCACATCAGTCAAAATTAAAGTTTCGCGAGTATGAGTAAACCCTGGTACGGGAATTGCCAAGTGACAAAAGGCATCCATCAACGCTTGCATCGCCATCCAAGCATTGAGAAATAGTTGGGTATGGGGTAGATGCTTAAAATCAGATATTTCTGCTTCTAGCTGTCTATGTAGGTCAATGCGACCGCTCAAAACCGAGCAAGAGCTATTGGACGTGCCATACTGGATAATTGCGTCTATTGCCGCTTGCTTTACAGCTTCGTGATGAACTAGCCCTAATACGTCATTAGTGCAAAAAGTCAGAGCAGTTTGGCGACTTCCGGTAGCTGCTTCTTCAATTTCTACTAAGTTTCCTTGCTTTTGATGACAAATATACTCATCAGGAGCGAGTCCACTTTCATCCCAGCGTTGAACATACTCTTTGATAACTTGCACTAATTTACTCCCCTCACCTTTTACCAAATAGCCGATAGTTTGTGGCTCAATAGATTCTCGCTGGCTCTATATTTGCTATCTAGTCTTTAGCAAAAGCCTGATTAGAGAACACATGATACTGTTTATTAAGAAATTTATCTACTAGAAACATTTTATCGGAATGTCTTTACATAAATTTATCTTTCATTTTTTTTGACTAGATTGTTGTAAAAATTGTTCGTACTGTCGCACAATTAATCGTTGAATAGCAATGATTGCCGGGTTGATTTCGACGTAACGGCGATCGCGGTTGGCTAAATAAGTCCGTTGTTCGCTTTCAATCATCTCTATATCTTGAGCTAAAAATTTCTCTAATACTAAACGCCTTAGCAACTTTTGCAGCAATGGCTGTAACGGTTTTAAAATTGACTGCGGTAAACGAACTTTAAAGAAAAACAACGCAAAAGACCTACTTTCTGTAGCACTTACGGGCAGTCTAAACAAGTACAGGCTAGAAACTCCTTCTAAAGTTGTGTAGTAATTGGGGTAATGATACTGAACTGCTACAGGCAAAGTTGTGACTTCGTTAGCTTTTTTACTTAATCCCAAAAATTTAGCCATCCAACCGCGATAGGAAACTTGATAATCGGCGCAAATGGCGGTTTCTGTCTCGCGCAAGTTTATCAGCACCGGATCGAACCAACCTTGTAATTTTTGGTGCAAAAAGCCATGAAATACATCCATAGTATTTTCATTGCAGATTGAAAAATGTGCCTGAAAACAGGCTGATAGAGGCACTACCAACCATTCCGGCTCGTTTAGTTCGGGAATATCTGGTAAGGTTTGGGTGTTAGCTAAAGCGCGATCGCCCGCAAAGATCCAAATTAGATTATATTTTTCCTCTGCTGGATAACTACGGGTTTGGGCGCGGGGTAGCTTTTGGGTTTTGGGTAAGTAGGGAATATTGACACAATCCCCTTCGCCGTTAAACTCCCACCCATGATAGCCACAAGCAAGATTACAGCCCGTTACTGCACCTTTGTGGAGGGCAACGCCTTTGTGGGGACACGCGTCTTCTAGGGCATGGATTTGACCTAGTTCGTCGCGGTAAAGTGCGATCGCCTGTGACCAAATAACCACAGGCATAATTTCCCCGATTTTTAGTCTGTCTGCCCACCCTACTGCATACCAATAGTTAGGATTTATACCTACTTCGCGGACATTATTTTCGACTACTTGGCTAGTTAAATTTGGGGCTAGTTGCTTCATTCTCGGTATTGTTAACAACTTCTATGACAAAATTTAGCGTTAAGGATTTTTTTAGTCAAAATATAATAGATCAATTAAGTCAGCGATCTATGCTGGTGCTGTATAAGTTTTTATACTTAGTTTGACTGTAGACAAAACGAGCGATAATTTTTTGAAACTAAACGATCCTAAGTTATTAATCCTTTTAGCATCTGGTTCCTTAACTACTATGGCAGGGGGTGTAATTGCCCCAGTTCTACCCGATATAGTACAACAACTCCAACTAGATCCGGGACTGGCTGCCAATTTAGTTAGCGTACATTGTCTCACCTTGGCTTTGTTTAGCCCTTTGTTGGGCATTCTGGCAGACCGAATAGGACAGGTAAGAGTGTTAGTTGCTTCGCTACTTTGTTACGCTCTATTTGGGGTAGCAGGGGCTTTTATGTCCAGTTTTGTCTCCTTATTAGTAACGCGGGGTTTGATTGGCGCAGCTAGTGGAGGAATTGCCGCCGCTAGTTTAGGGTTATTGGGCAGTAATTACGAAGGAGAATCTAGGAGTTTAGCACTAGGCTACGCTACTAGCACCCTAACAATTACCGGAATTTTGTTCCCACTTCTTGGGGGCTTGTTGGGGGCTAATAACTGGCAATATGCTTTTTATCTTTACACTTTAGGATTACCTTTAGCTATTTTAGCAAGGGTCGTGTTGAAGGAAGACAAAAAACCAGTCCAAGCAACGGAAAAAAACTATAAATTAAGCCGAATTTTAGGACAGCCTCAAACTTTACGGTTGTTACTTACGTTGCTTTTAGTCTCTGTTGCTATGTATGCGGTGGTAATCTACGCGCCACTTTACCTCAAAGCCACAATTGGGGCGGGGGCAGTTTTAAACGGTGTTGTCTTAGCTTCAAGAGCCATCGGAGCGGCGGCTATTTCCGCTTTTGGGAGCAAAGGGGTGGCGCAGAAATTGGGGTTGCCCAAGGCGATCGCTCTAGGTTGTACATTAATGGCTATAACCTTGATACTTATACCTTTACTGCATACAATCAGTTTCATTATCTTAACGGCGATTTTGTTTGGTGTAGGTTTCGGGCTAGTGTTACCCAACGTCTATAGCGCTTTAGCCAATCTTGCTACCCCTAATTTGCGATCAAGTGTTTTAGCGGCGGGTACAGGGGCAGGTTTTTTAGGACAATTTTTATCTCCCATTATCCTCAGTCCAATGTTGAATTATGGCGGATTAGAAACGGTATTCTATGGCGCAGCTATTGTGGCGATTACGGCTGGAGCTTTGATGTTAGTGAGTCAAGATGGCTAGTCTAATCTAATTTCTCGTTCTACTTTTAACCCTGATAGAAAATTGCGATCGTCGCTGATATGGGGAAATTTTAATTGAGAATCGGGAATACCTTTCAGCAACTGACGCTGACGTACAATCGCAAAGCTTCCCGGGGCAAGCACTCGCAGGCGTGGCGATGGGATAGTATCAGGGCGTTTAATCGCGTAGGAGGTATGAGTTTCTTGGAGCAAAAGATCGAAAGCTGTTAAAAAACCTGAATAATCTTCTAAAATTTCACCAGGCGCAAGTTCAATGTTGACAAGGTAACTAGGCGGAAGTGTTTCGTCGGATAAAGTAACACAGAAGTCTTCTAAAAGTACAGAAAATTTCTGCTGTAAAGCTTGCATTACTTGAGTTACGTGAAACTCGGTAGTTTTTTCCGTCGTAGAGGAAAGCAACCCACCGCGACGATAGCGAAATATGAGCAACGGCGCTTGCTCGTAAAAGCCCACTACTTCAACCACATCGCCAATATCGTAACGGTAAAAGCCACTGTAATTAGTTACTAAAATGCGGTAAAGTTCCCCCGGTTTAACTTCTGTTGCGAGTAAAGTTTGAGGATGCTGCGCTTCCCACTGATTTTGAGGGATAAATTCAAAAAAGCCAGTGGCGATCGCTAAAATACTGCCATCGGTATTGAGAGCATGGTTAATGCTAAACGTGCCTTCGGCGGAGGAATAAACCGCTCCAAAACCCGGTGTATCCTCAAAGTAAGTAGGAAATCGCTCAAAGTAAAAATCAGACGTGCCGCCCCGCGCCGTAGCCACAAAAGATAGGTTAGACCAAGCAAGTTTTGGAGTTAAGATGCCATGAGACTTGTAAATTTCTCTTAATTGCGCGGCGCGACGGGGGTTTGCCAACATTTGTCGTTCTAAAATCGCGCGAACTTCTGGCTCTAAACTTAACCAAGTAGCGATTTTTCCGGTTTCCAAATCCTTAATTAAGTCTTCGGTATAAAGCTCTAAATAGTTGCAAATTCGCAGTACCAACATCGGAAAATTTGCCCCAATTCCGCGCAAGTTGGTATTTCCCAAGGCAAATAACAAGCAAAGATAGTGACGAGCTAAACTATCAGCAGGCTGCAAAGTTTCGTAAGGATGAGCAAATAGTTGTTCGTAGACAAACTTTCCCATGCGTAAAATTCCCACACTTGCAGTCCCGTAATCAATACCGCCGCTAGTTGTCCCGACAAGTTGTACCGAATTTGTGGCTAGAAGTTTGCCAAATTTGCGCCCTTGAGATTTCAAGGCTTCCTGTAAAAAGCCGATGCTAGTGAGATTAGGTTGAAGTAAGGAATTTTGAAAGCGTTTAGTAACAGGAATTAGCTTTTGCTTGCTCGTAGAACCGCTAGTAAGATTGAAATATACTACCGGATCGCTAGTAAGAATATTTTGTTCTCCTTTGGCAATGCGATCGCACAATGGCTCGTAGCTGCTATAAGGTAAAACGGGAATACGGCTTCTAAACTGATCTATAGTTTTGATTTCGCCGATTTTGTAAGTGCGCCCAAGCTCAGTATTTTGGTATTCAAAAAGTAACTTTCGCAAAAATTGTTCTTGAACAGTGTCTGTTTGTCGAGTTTTTTGGATAAAGTTGTTTTTAACTTGACTAGCGACTGTAGTTAGAAGGGGAAGTAAGAAATTTGCCATTAATCGAGGTTGCAAAATTTAGCTTAATCAGATTACAAATCAATAATGCCTAATCCACACTGTAGGAGGATTTATGCTGAAAACGTCGGACGTAGCTTTGGCAATTGTTTGTTTTACTTTAGCTTTTGTCTTAGCAAGTTTATTAGAGTATTGGCTGCATCGATTGATGCACGTTTCAAAAAAAGTCGGCGCGCGTCACTTAGAACACCATCGCAATAACACCGGACAAGGAGTACTGTGGGAATTTCGAGATTATATCCAAGGAGCAGTTGTTTTGATAGCGGCGATGTTTCTTTATTCTCTGATTGCGGGTATTGGCTGGCTTTTGGGTAGCATTACTTACGCGGCTTTTTCCGCTTATGCTCATCAACTCCAACACGAAAACCCTACTAAGTGTTTTTGGATGAAAATGCCCGTTCATTACGTCCATCATAAGTACGGAATGTGGGATCACAATTTTGGTTTAGCTGTAGATTGGTGGGATAAAGTTTTTGGCACTTACAAGCAGGTAGATTGGCTAACAGAAGAAGAATTGAGCCGACCAGAAAAGAACTTGCTACAACTGCGGTGGTGGTAAATTAGCAACTAAAAGGAGAATTATTTTGACCTATTTTCAAGAAGCTAAAGTTTATTTTTCCCAGTGTCACCAGCACCCCATTAATCAACTACTGCACCACATTACGAATATTTTAGCGATCGCTTCTCCCATCATTTTATTCTACGATTGGCGACTGACAGTGGTTTGCTTAGTTTTAACTCAAGTGTTGGCTATAGGCGGACACTTTATTTTTGAAAAGAATCAACCCGCTTTTGCTAAATATCCTGTCTGGGTAACTATTCCCACCTCCTTAATGTGGTCGTTCGAGCGGTGGTTTGGTTTGCGCCAAATTTGGCAATATTTGCAACAAAAAACTGCTTAATTTTAAATTTGTCAGCAAAAAACTAGCTAATACAGCTTGTTTTCGCTACATTAAACCGAGTGCTACAAAAAAATTTTACCTATTGACTTTGAGGATAATTCATGTATCAGGGTTTAAAAGTCATTGATGCCGATGCCCACAAGTTAGAAAA